>Ga0182018_10000249_pt1 | contig 71008 bp, 59 predicted proteins | sample 812P2MmetaG_FD_120490 | JGI IMG/M metagenome (GOLD analysis project Ga0182018, IMG submission 120490) | Permafrost microbial communities from Stordalen Mire, Sweden - 812P2M metaG | ecosystem: Environmental > Terrestrial > Soil > Wetlands > Permafrost | place: Sweden: Stordalen | collected... | reverse complement strand
CCAGTCCAGGATAAATATAGGGATTGACAGTTCACTTCATATCAGGAATCTTCGCCCTTCAGGGCGGAGAGGTTCAATCTAGCGTTAGGATGCCGCCGCCGCCGCCGCCGCCGGGAAATGTCTTTCGAAGAAACGTAGGCTCGATGAGACCCGGTTCGCAGAGGTGGGCTGGGAAGTACTAGGCGTGCGCCGAAGCCGATACGCTGCCGGCAACCGCCGTCGGCGCCGCTCGCTGCTTGCGCATGGCTTCGTGAAACGCTTCCGCCGTTAGCGACTCGCCGTAGAACAACTGCAGTAATGGATCATCTATAGTCGCGAACGGCGATTGTGCCGTGTTGGGTTCCGATTCCAATCCTTCAGGTTCTACCAGCAACTCGGGCAACAAGGTCCGGTTTTCGTTGAGTACGCCCACAAATTTTTCCACGGCAGCGCGATGTTCCGGAGTGGCCTGGGTAAATTCGATACCCATCCCCTTGTCCGGATGCATAATCCGCACCACTCCCTGAGCCCGCACTTCCACCCCGCCGGCGCGCATGAATAGGGCCACACGACTGGTCGCGGGAAAAGGCGAGGAAAACTCCAGATAGCATCCGCCTAGGCTCAGATCGGTAAGCTGGCAACGGATCGGCGGATCGTCCTGTTCCACTTCAGGAGAGTTCTGTCTGAGCCACTCCCGCAGTTCCAGCGTTGCTTCGGGCGAGATCTGTTGGAAGCGCACGCCCGCCTGATTGGTCGTCCCTTCCCAGGCAAATTCAGCGGGAAGTTCCAGAGAAGTCTGCGCTCCAGGCAAGGTGAAGGCGATCTGCCAGCGTCCTGCAGGCCGCCGTCCGCGCTGGATCTTGACCGCCATACCTCCCTCGCTCAAGTCGACGGTCGTCACCCGCATATTGTCGTCCGCTCCGGCGCTGCGCATCACCACGGGAATCTGCACGGCGACTCGCACATTGCGCCGCCGCTCGCTCTTCATCAACGCCCGCGCCGCCCGAAAACTGGACTTGGCGCGTTCACTGGATACCGGCTTGTACAACACGAAGTGCGCTCCCACATCAAACACGGCCTTTAGGCCGACAATAGGTTCGACAATGGCGACCGCAACCGCCCGTTTGTTACAAGGAGCGCTGCGCGCGCTGCGCAGCACAGCGTTGGCGCCGTCGTCGGCGCAATCCACAATGATTGCCTCAAACCGCTCCCGTGTCAGCTTGCGCAACGCGCTATCCCCGTCGGCGCACAACTCCACTGCGATCTCCAGATCGCCCAGCACACGGCGCAATACCCGTACGATCTTGGCGTCCGAACACAGCAACAACGCTTTCAGACTCATGCTAAACCCATCTCCATGCCGTGACTTCAGGGCTCCTACTGCAGGGCCCGAATGAAAGGCCGGATAGCTTCCGCGGGCATTTGACGCCGCCTGGGACCGCTCTGCGGAACTCCCTGTCTGCACTCTATGTCTATCGACTGCAGTGATCAATGTCTCCTCCCGTAGGTCTAGTTACCGACGTAATCAGCCACTCGCCTGACCGGAACAGGACCCCACCCTGGCCCACTCCGCAATCCCACCGCGCCTCCGTCAGAATGCCCCCTGCGGCCGTCCCTGGGGTCGGCCGGTACCACCCCAGCAACCCCCTATCGGAAGCATAAGTGTTTTGTTTTTAGGTGGTTGAGCCCTACAGCTCGCATTCCGCCGGGAGATTTCCATTGACTTCAGCTGCTGTTCACTGTAAGCTCTCGGATCTCCGATTAGCTTTGCGTTCGGATCAGTCTGCGGTCCAATTCTGTTCCCGCGAATCCCGCGTTCCAGTTGAATCCTGTAGGCGACACGGAGAATCATATAGTTATCGTGGTAGGAAATTGCGGTTTCATCCCCTAAGTGGAAAGGCATTTTTCATGGCCAAGCGACGCGGAAATCCCAACTGGGGCAAGCCTGAGCCGATCGGGCCCATCACCCCGACCATTACCGAATTCGAACAGGTTGTGCGCGAATACAAGCTCTCTCCCGACCAGTACTTGCGGTCGACTCGCCTGCGCGAGTGGGCCCGCCGCAACAAAAATTCCAAGTACATCCCCGAGCCTCTTCTGGAAGCCTGGGGCTTCGAGATCGAGTCTACGCTGTAAACCATAGCCACGCGAAAGCTTGAGGGCCGCTCCGCCGCCGCAGAGCGGCCCGTAGTATTTAGAACACTCACCTAGCTCCAGCCGCCTCGGCTGTCCCGTTCTGCAAGAGGAGACCCACGGTAAGACCCCATGTGGGAACAGGCGCTCTCGCGCTGTCCGGCCGGGCGAAGCCCGGCAGCGCCTGATCAAGGCTTCCCGGGCTTGAAACTGAGTTCGCTTCACTAAGGTTCGAAGCACTATCATGAGCTTCGAACCCACTCGGTGTAACCGATGCTCAACGTCCTCCAAATCCCGCCCAGCGAACTCTTCGCTTTGCTCGCCGCAATCGGCTTCGCCGCCGGCCTGAATCTCTACGCCACAATCGCCGTCCTGGGCCTCCTGGCCCGCTTCGGCCATCTTCCTCTCCCCCCAGGCCTGCTATTGCTGGCGGGATGGCCCGTAATCGCCGCCAGCCTCACCCTGTTCGTCATCGAATTTTTCGCCGACAAAATCCCCGCCTTCGATCTGCTCTGGAACGCCCTGCACACCTTTATCCGCGTCCCCGTAGCCGGCCTTCTGGCCTACCAGGCAACCGCCCAACTCTCCCCCGCGCACCAACTCCTGGCCACGCTGCTGGGTGCATTCGTAGCCCTGATCGCCCACAGCGGCAAGACCGCAGCCCGCGCCGCGGTAACCCCCTCCCCCGAACCCTTCTCGAACATCAGTCTTAGCGTGGCTGAAGACGTCCTAGCCATCGCCCTGACCTGGCTAGCCACGCGCCATCCCTACCTGGCCGGCACACTCGCCACAAGCTTCATCGTAGTCATCGTCCTGCTGACGCGTTTGGTCGTGCGCGCCATGCGCGCCCTATTCCGCGGCGCCGAACACGAACTGACCGCCTAGTTCGGACAAACAGAGCGTGCGGGACCGACACTGACCGACGCTGCTGTCCGTCGTCTTGGATCTAGATCTAGTGCTAAAATCGCGACAATATGACTCCGCAGTCTCCATTCACCGACATTCCCGATGCGATTGAGGAAATCCGCGCCGGCCGCATGATCGTTGTGGTCGACGACGAAGACCGCGAAAACGAAGGCGACCTCACCCTGGCCGCCGAGAAGGTCACGCCCGAGGCTATCAACTTCATGGCCAAGTTCGGACGCGGCCTGGTATGCCTGGCGATGACTGAAGAGCGCCTCGAACATCTCCACATCGGTCCCATGACCTCGGAAAATACTTCGCAGTTCGGCACTGCCTTCTGTGAGGCGATCGACGCGCGCACCGGCGTGACGACCGGCATCTCCGCCTACGATCGCGCCCGCACCATTCAGGTCGCGATCGATCCGGCGACCAACCCTGCCGACCTGGCGCGTCCCGGACACGTCTTCCCTCTTCGTGCACGTAAGGGGGGAGTGCTGGTGCGCGCAGGCCAGACGGAAGCTTCTGTCGATCTGGCGCGGCTCGCGGGCATGGTCCCGGCCGGAATCATCTGCGAAATCATGAAGGACGATGGCAGCATGGCGCGCGTGCCCGACCTGATCGAATTCTGCCGCGTGCACAAGATGAAGATGCTCACCGTGGCCGAGCTCATCCGCTTCCGCATGGCGCATGAGCGTTACGTGCATCGCGTGGGCGAAGCGCTGGTAGATACCCGTTTGGGAGAATTCCGGTTGATTGCGTATGAGAGCGAAATTGACGGCGGCGAGTCGCACGTAGCCCTGGTTCGTGGCGATCTTGCGCCCAGCGATTCGCCAGTTCTGGTCCGCATGCACGCGCATTGCCTGATGGGCGACGTATTCGGCGCGACCGGCTGCGAGTGCCATGCCACGCTCGAAGGCTCCCTCCGCCGGATTTCCGAGGAAGGCCGCGGAGCGCTGATCTATCTGCATCAGACTTCCCAGGGATTTTCGGTCGAGAAAATCGGCGATCGCACCGCACTCGGCTTCCATCGCGGGCAGCGGCTTCCCCCCTTGTATGAGAACGAAAGGCAGACGCAGCGCGAAGTGGGAATCGGCGCGCAGATTCTGTCCGACCTCAATCTGCACCGCATCCGGCTGCTCACGAATCGTCCGAAGAAAGTGGCCGCGCTCGAAGGCTTCGGGATTGAGATCGTGGAACAGGTTCCGGTGGAATTGAAAGAAGTCTCACGACCGTCGGGAGTAAGTGGCAACGTCTTTGCGGACGGTGGCAAATACTGATGGTTGGATCTCGAGGATTGGATCTCGAGGATCGGAAGCTCGAGATTTTGGGGCTCGTAAGGACGTAGCCAGCTACGACTCTCTACGGGGATCGCAGGGGAACTGTTAGAAAGGTTTGCGCACCACGACTTCGCTATCGCGAATGAAGAATTGCGCCGAGCAATGCTCCGAGCCGCAAATGACGGGAAGCAACCCGTTAATCTGTTTGCGCGTAATCAGGCCCAACATGCCGCACGAGGGACAGGACAACACAGCCCAATAAGGATCTTCCTTCTCGCCAACCTCGCCGGCATTTTCCAGCACGAAGACAGTACCTGGCTGCATCTGTTCCGGAATCCACTCACTCAGAAGGTCCAGTTCAGCGACCATGTGTTCCTCCTCGTATCCCTGGCTTGTGTCCCTGGTGCTGGTTCGCGCTGTTTTCCCAAGGCTCGCCTACGAAACTTTTTTAGCACGCCTGCGGGAATCAGGCGAGGTTACTGAAGTATTCGCTTTTCCGGAAAGCACCCCAGCGCGCACCTGCCGCACCGCGTCGCTCAGGCAGACCGCCAAAATCGGCTGCTCCGAATTCTTCAGAATGTCGACGATCTGCCGCGCGGAAGTCTCCAGATAAAGATGCGTTCCGTCGGTCAGCAGGTGATAGTCGGAGTTGCGGCTCACAATCTCGGCCAATCCCTTCCCCAACTCGCGCTCCAGGAATCGCATGACCTTTCTTACCGCTTGCAGCGAAAACCCTTTGCGGCGGAGTTCGCAGATCACCGCTACTTCGGTCAGATGATTCATCGAGTACAGCCGGCGATGCCCGTCCCGTTCCGGCTTTACTACGCCACGCTCATCCCACCACTGCAGTTGGCGGGGTGTGATCCCGGTTAAAGCCATCACCTGTTGCGACGTAAAACGGTCCGGCATAATTCCTCGATTATGTTTGAAACAATATTCGAGCAAAATGTTTCAGATATTGTAGGCGCGGCGCGGCGCGAGTCAAGCAGAGATTCGGTGGAAAAAGGGTGACTAGAAGAGTTCCTGCCGGGGATTCAACGCCGCACCACCGCCCACGAAGTGCACGACTTCCAGGCGATCTCCCTCCTTGAGCAGAGTGGCGGCCCAGCGATCCCGCGGGACGATGTCACGATTCAGTTCCACGGCCACACGATCGGGCTTCATGCCGAGTTTCGCCACGAGTGCCGCCAAGGTAAGCGATGCGGGAACGTCGCTGAAATCGCGCTCGTCGCCATTGATCAGAAGCTTCATTTCCCAGAAATCCGGGTTGCACCAGGAGCGGACGGAGCTTCCCGCTTGGAGAATTTCCTCACCCACTCGCGCTGTTCCGGAGTTTCGGGCACGGGCAGACCGCGCGCGTCGCTGATCCGTTTCATGGAGTCGTCTGGCACGCTGCCGTCCTTGACGAGCACTGCGGCGGCGATCATGCCGGAACGTCCGATGCCCTGTCTACAATGAACGGCCACGTTTCTTCCCTGGCGCAGCATTTCCTCTATCTTCGCGACCGCCAGGGACGCGTCGTCCCAAGAGGGCGGCACGCCACGGTCCTCGGTGGGGAGCGAGATGAAAAGCAGCCCACGCGCCTGGGTGAGGTTAGACTCAGCCCCCAGCTGCAGCTCTTGGTTTTCCTGAGGGGTAAGAAGCGAGACTACGGCGTCGATCCCGGCGGATCGCCAACCAGAGATTTCGTCTTCCAGCCAGTCGCCGCCGCGGGGGCGTGCAGAAATTGCGAGCCTGCCCGGCCACGGGCCTTGAATCCAATAGAGTTGGGGGTTCATTCGTCGTTTTATTTCGCAGATTCCGCTTCTATTTTCTCACGATTATCTCCCGCGGTAGCGCGTCCACGTTCACACCACGGGACTTCAAAATCTTGATGGCGGTGGTGCCCATCCAGGATGGTGCCGTCGGGACGTGTCTTCAGTGAATCCTTCTGTCCGGGCAAGAGAGACATCTCGAGAATCTCTGTCGAAATTCGGTTGAATTGGTCCAGCTTCGACGCGACGAGCGAACTTTCAGGATGCCGAGGAAGAACAAGAGGAGAATTGGACACAAAACTTTACTCCGCGCGCAGCAGCGCAAACTTTCGCGTCGCCGTCCGCCCTTGGTAGTTGGCTTGCACGAGTAAAGACGAATCAGCCAGCGCTGCTTCCTCGACTTCAAGCTTGATCTCTGCCGCGCCTGTGGAATCGGACACAGCTTGGTTATAGAGTGGCGCCTGACCGGGACGGGTAAAGCGAAACGTGAGGCGCGCCCCCGGCGCCGCCACGCCCCCCTCGGTGACGCGCAACTGCATGGTCAAGTTGCCGTGGGCGTGAATCGAAGCGGAGTTCAGCCACTGCACGTCCAATTCTTTGACAGCAGCCACGGCCTCGGCTTCGGGATGATCGAGAACATTGTCCAGTTTGCCTTCGCGGATAGCGTCCAGCACGAGGCGGTGCTGCTCGCGGAGTTGTTGTTCTTTTTGTGCGTCTCCGAGTTGAGATTCGGCTGCTTGACTAGCGTAAGAAGTAGCCTTCTTGCCAATGCAGCGGCCGCGCACGAAGACCTGGGACTGGAGCAGGAGTTCGCTTTCACGCGCTTCGCTCTGCACGTGATAGATGGTGTCGCCGTGCTTCACGTCGGTGTTGAAGCCGAAAATCATAGAGATTGTGTTATTCCGTAACTGTGTAATTTGGTAATTGAGTAATTGCCCTCACCGGAGCTGGAACAGAATACGAGGTTTTTCAATCGCACAATTACCCGATTACGCAATTACCAAATAATTCCTTTCCATTTCCACGAAATGCTTGGCGCTCGCTTGACACTCTTGAGTGTAAGCCCATAATCTAGAACGTTTAAGTAAAGCTTGGCGCGAATTATATATATCTCATCGTATGCCCGACAATTACTTCGCACGCTACCTGCCGTTTTTGATCCATATTCTTATGGCTGGCGGGATTGCGACCGCGATTGTGCTGCTTTCGTGGCTGATCGGGCAGCGCAAACCGACCCGCGCCAAACTCTCTCCTTACGAATGCGGTATGACCCCGGTGGGCGACGCCCGGCAGCGCTTCTCGGTAAAGTTCTACCTGGTCGCCATGTTGTTCATTCTGTTCGATGTTGAGGCGGTTTTTATCTATCCCTGGGCGGTTATATTGCGTGATTTGAAGCGCTTCGGCCTGTGGGAGATGCTGGTTTATATCGGCATTTTTCTGGTCGGCTTCTTCTATGTGTGGAAGAAGGGCGTTCTGGACTGGGGCGAGACCCCTGCCAAAAGGGGGAACTTCTGATGCCGCTGCCCCCGGCCATTACCGATCTGGAGAAACTGAGGAATCATCCGGCGGTGGCGCGCCTGGTGGGATGGAACGCCAAGGCGGTGACGGGCGTGAAGTTCGATCGCGAGGAGATGACAATTTATGTGGATCGAGACCACATTCGCGAGGCCTGCGTGGTCTTGAAGGAGGATCCTGCCTGCCCCTTCAATTTTCTTTCCGACGTTACCTGTGTGGATTGGCATCCAGCGGAACCCAGGTTTGAAGTAATTTATCACCTGCTTTCGATTCCGGAGAAAGAGCGTGTACGACTGAAAGTACGTTTGGACAGCGCCAGCCCCGCGGTCGAGTCGCTGACCTCGGTTTGGCCGGGCGCAAATTATTTTGAGCGCGAAGTTTTCGATCTGTTCGGGGTTCGTTTCACGGGACATCCTTACCTACGCCGCATCCTGATGCCCGAGGATTGGGAAGGCCATCCCCTGCGCAAAGATTATCCGGTGGAGGGCTACCGCTGAGATTGAGACATTGAGATTGAGAGATTGAGATTGAGATTGAGATTGAGATTGAGATTGAGATTGAGAGATTGAGATTGAGATTGAGATTGAGATTGAGATAAAGATGGCCCACCTGAACCCCACTCCCGTGCTCGAGCCTGGGCAGGATCGCACCATGATCCTGAACATGGGCCCGCAACATCCCTCGACCCACGGAGTGCTGCGCGTGCTGCTGGAGATTGACGGCGAGACGGTGGTGCGCATGATGCCTGAAATTGGGTTTCTGCACACTGGCATTGAAAAGACCTGCGAAGCCAAGTTCTACCAGCAGGTTGTGCCGCTGACCGATCGCATCGACTACCTGTGCCCCATGACCAACAATCTCTGCTATGTGCTGGCCGTGGAGAAACTGTTGGGGCTGGAGATTCCGCCGAAGGCGCAGTGGCTGCGGGTGCTGCTCAACGAACTGACGCGCATTAATTCGCATCTCGTGTGGCTGGGCACGCACGCCATGGATATAGGCGCGCTCACGGTCTTCTTATATTGCTTCCGCGAGCGCGAAGAAATTCTGAAGATCTTCGAGATGGCCAGCGGGCAGCGCATGATGACCTCCTATTTTCGCGTTGGTGGAATTGCGCTGGAGCCTCCGCTTGGATTTTTCGACCGGGTGCGCGAATTCGCCGGCCACTTTCCGTCGAAGGTGGACGAGTACGAGAATCTGCTGACCGGGAATCCCATCTGGGCGATGCGTACCAAGGGCGTGGCCAGAATGACGGCGGAAGATGCCATCGCATTGGGGGCGAGTGGACCGACTCTGCGGGGCAGCGGCGTCGATCTGGATCTGCGGCGCGATATGCCGTACTCGAGCTATGAAAAGTTTCAGTTCAAAGTGCCGGTATCCGCGGAAGGCGACGTCTTCGCGCGTTATATATGCCGGGTGCAGGAACTGCGCGAATCAACCGCGATCGTGAGGCAGGCGCTGGATGGCATGCCGGAAGGTCCGATCAAGGCCGACGCTCCTGGGGTGGTTCTGCCCGATCGGGAAAAAATGAAGACGCAGATGGAAGCGCTCATTTACCACTTCAAGATCATCACCGAGGGATTCGCGGTGCCGGCGGGTGAAGTTTATCAGGCGGTGGAATCGCCGCGTGGGGAGATGGGCTATTACATCGTGAGCGACGGAACGGCGAAGCCATACCGCGTGCATATGCGGGCGGCATGCCTGGCCAATCTGCAGACACTGCCCAAGATGTGCGAAGGGCGTTTGCTGGCGGATGTGGTGGCCGCGATTGGATCGATTGACATCGTGCTGGGAGAAATTGACCGGTAGGGACTGCGGGATTGTGTAATTTTTTGGAATTGGGAAACTGAATGCACGGGAATGCTGTTCAGTTTCCCAATCACCAACTTTCTCCATTACCAAATCGTATGCGATTTTCGGAAGAATTCGAACAACGCTTTGCGGAGATGGTGCCGCACTATCCGACCAAGCGCAGTGCCCTGGTGCCGACGCTTCTTTACGCCCAGGACGAGGTTGGATTTCTGTCGGACGCTGTCGTGGTGGAAATCGCTGCTCGCCTCGACTTGACGGAACTCGAAGTGCGCAACGTAATTAGCTATTACTCCATGCTGACCACCAGGCCGCGCGGCAAGTTCAACGTGCAGGTGTGCACCAACATCAGCTGCATGGTGCGCGGCGGAGAAGAACTCTTGCAGCATTGTGCCAAGAGGTTAGGCGTGGGACACAAACAGACCACGCCCGACGGCCTGTTCACGCTGGAAGAAGTGGAATGCATCGGCGCCTGCAGCTGGGCTCCGGCAGCGCAAGTGAATTACGATTTTCACGAGAACCTGACGACAGAAAAGATGGACCGGATTCTTGACGAGTGCAAGAAGAAGGCAACGCAATGAACCAAATCGAGTAACTGTGTAATTGGGAAACGGAAAACCAGAATTGCATCACCCCGGGCGCAGGATTTTAAATTACGCAATTACAAAATTGCGAAATTCGCCAATTCCCCATGGCTGACTTGGTCTCCCATCCCGACGAGGTAAAGGTCGTTTCCCGGCGCTTTGGCCTGGGTGCGGCCAACCTCGACCGTTATCTCGAACTCGACGGCTACAAGGCCGTGCAGAAGGCGCTGGCCATGGAACCGGACGCCATTACCAATGAGGTCAAGAATTCCGGGCTGCGGGGGCGCGGCGGGGCGGGGTTTTCCACGGGGATGAAGTGGTCGTTCGTGCCCAAGCAGTCGGCTAAGCCCAAATACGTCTTGTGCAATGGGGACGAGAGCGAACCGGGGACTTGTAAAGACCGGCTGATCTTTGAACAGGATCCGCATGCGGTGATCGAGGGGGTGATGATCGGCGCATTGGCCGTGGGCGCGCGCAGCGGCTACATCTATATTCGCGGCGAGTACCGGTATCTTTTGGTCATTATGCAGAAGGCGATCCGCGATGCCTACGCCAGAGGATTTATTGGCAAGAATATTTTTGGCAGCGGGCGAGATTTGGACATTTACTGGCACGGCGGCGCGGGAGCGTACGAAGTCGGTGAAGAGTCTGCGCTGATGGAATCGCTCGAAGGCAAGCGCGGTATCCCACGCATTCGACCTCCTTTTCCTGCCGTTGTTGGACTCTGGGGCGGACCGACGGTCATCAACAATGCGGAGACGCTGGCTAATGTGCCTCACATTATTCTTGGTGGCGGGGACTGGTACGCGAAGCTAGGGACACCGAAAAATGGCGGCACGCGGCTGTTTTGTTTGAGTGGCAACATCGCCAAGCCCGGCGTCTATGAACTGCCCATGGGCTACAACCTCAAAAAGATGATCTATGAAGTGGGCGGCGGCATTTCCAACGGGCGCCAGTTGAAGACCGTGGTGCCGGGCGGCGCTTCTTGCCCCTGCCTCACCGCGGATGAGATCGATGTCGCGATGGATTTCGATTCCGTGCAGAAGGTGGGTTCCATGCTGGGTTCGGGGGGTGTCGTGGTGGTCGACGACACACAGTGCATTGTGAAATTCGCGCTGCGCACCATGAAGTTTTACCAGCATGAAAGTTGCGGATGGTGCATTCCGTGCCGTGAGGGTACGGATTGGCTGAAAAAGACGCTGATTCGGTTTCATGACGGTGGCGGGGTAAAGAAAGATATCGACAACATGCAGTACCTGGCGGAGAACATGTTGGGACGAACGTTTTGTCCGCTGGGCGATGCCGCCGCAATGCCGACCATTGCGTTCGTGAAAAAGTTCCGCAAGGAATTTGAAGATCACCTTGACGGCCGGCCTTGCCCGTTCGAGAACGCGGGCGCGACCGAGCCGGTATTGGCGTAGCCCCGGCGTCCCGCCGGCTCGAAGTGCGGGTGAATACCCGCAGGTTTTAGATGGCTCATAGCCGGCGAGGGCGGGACGCCTTCGCCACAGCCGGCGGGATGCCGGCGCTACAAATTGCGGCGCTACTCATATGGCTGACGTAACTCTCACGATCGACGGCAAGAAGATCGCGGCTCCCGCGGGGACGCTACTCATTGAAGCCTGCAAGACCGTGGGCATCGAAGTGCCTTCTTTTTGCTACTACCCGAATTTTTCGCTGCAGGGCGCTTGCCGCATGTGTCTGGTCAAGGTTGAGAAGATGCCCAAGCTGCAGACCGCATGCACCACCGTCATCAGCGAGGGCATGACGGTTACGACCGACAGCGACGAGATTAAGCAGGCGCGCAAGTCGATGCTGGAGATGCTGCTGGGCAATCATCCTTTGGACTGCCCGGTGTGCGACGCTGGTGGCGAGTGCGAACTGCAGGACATGACGTTCTCCTACGGGGCCGCCGAATCGAAATTCATGGAGGCGAAGAATCACAAGGATGAGCAGCAGTGGTCTCCAGTCGTGTTTTTCGATCGGCCGCGCTGCATTCTTTGCTACCGATGCGTGCGGGTTTGCGGCGAGGGCATGGACGTGTGGGCTCTGGGCGTGCAGAACCGCGGCGTGAGTTCGCTCATCGCTCCTAATAAAGAAGATCATCTGGAATGCGAAGAGTGCGGCATGTGCATCGACATCTGCCCGGTGGGCGCGCTCACTTCCGGGGCGTATCGCTATAAGACGCGGCCCTGGGAGATGACGCACGTGGGCACGGTCTGCACGCACTGCGGCGACGGCTGCAAGACTACGCTGGGCGTGCGGCGATCCGACACCGGCATGGAGATCGTTCGCGGCGATAACCGCGACAAGAGCGGAACCAACGGAGACTTCCTCTGCATCAAGGGGCGCTACGCCTTCGATTTCGCGAATCACGAAGAGCGGCTGAGGCAACCGCTGATCCGCCAGGACGGTAAGCTAACTCCGTCCACGTGGGAAGAGGCGTTTCAGTTGGTGGGAAAGAAGTTTGCCGAAGTTCGCGATAAAGATGGCGGATCGGCGATTGGAGTCATCGGGTCGACGCGGACCACGAATGAAGAAGCGTACCTGCTGTCGAAATTCGCGCGCGTAGTGTTGAAGACGAACAACCTCGACCACCACCGCACCGCGGACTTCCCTGCCCTTTCGGCCGCGCTTCGCGGCAAGCCAAACGCTACCGCCAGCATGGCGGACGTGTTTAAGGCGCCGGCGATTCTGCTCATCGGCAACGATGCCACCGAGCAGCATCCGCTTCTGGCTTGGCAGATTCGTAACAACGTACGTCTGCACCGCGCCAAGCTCTATGTGGTGAATTCGGAGCCAATCAAATTGTGCCGGCAAGCTACCAGCTTCACTCAGACTCCTCCAGGTGCGGAAGGCAAGGTTGCCAGTTTCCTGGCGGGCGATGATGGGAGTGCGGATGGCCTGGTCAGTGCGTCGACCGATAAAGAGGCCTGGACCGGGCTGCGCGATAAACTTCGCGGCGAGCCGAATCTCGTGATTATTTTCGGTTCGGAAATTCGCGGCAACGATGTTGTCGCGCTCGCAGCTTTCGGAGCCGGCATTCCTGGGGCGAAATTTATCTGCCTGGCCGACTACGCCAACTCGCGCGGCGCGGCGGATATGGGTGTGTATCCCGACTTGCTGCCGGGCTATCATCCGACTGCGGGAACCAGCGACTTCCATCAAGAGTGGGCCATCCCGCAAACCGCCGGGCTCGATCTCAATGGCATGGTGGAAGCTGGTAAGAGCGGGAAGTTGAAGGCGCTTTATGTGGTCGGCTCGAACCCGGTGGGGCGGCTGAAGATCGATCCGTTTGCGTTCTCCAACAGCTTCGTCGTCGTGCAAGACATGTTCCTCACCGAGACGGCGGTGATGGCGGACGTGGTACTGCCCGCGGCCAATGCCTACGAAAAGGGCGGCACCATGACCAACACCTGCGGCGATGTGCAACTGGTCAAGAAGGCGGGCGAAGTTTCTGGCACGAAAGCTGATTTTGAAATGATTGTCCGCATCGCCGACGCGATGGGCTTCGAGGTCAGCAAACTGGTTCCGTTCGGCGGTGGAACTCGGGCGGATATGGGTCAATCTCGCGGAGCTCAGTCGGGCGAGGCCGACCGTCACGCGGTATGGCTTGAGCTGCAAGGGCTGGAACCGAAGTTGAGTCCGCTCGATCCTATGGCGATTCTCGACGAAATCCAGCGCCTGGTACCCGGCTATGAAGCTTCTCGCAGGAATCTTCTAGCCGGCAACAGCGAGCACACGTCGTTGACCGAGAGCGGTCCGGGCGCGGCACACCCGGCGGAATCGATTGCCCCGGCCAACGATGGACTCTTCCGTTCCGGCACGTTGGGACGATACTCGCGCACGTTGAAGTCAGTGATGGAAAGCCACGAAGTGAAACCCGCGGAAGTCGCTGCGGACTGACTCCGAGATACGGTATCCGGGATGCGGCAATCTGAAGTTTGTGCTTGAATTTGAAGTTTGTGCTTGAAGGAAAAGTTGTCCGAGCCAGAGAGGAAGCAAGGCGTGGCATTGCCAATTTGGGTTTTCATCCTCGTGTCGGTGATCAAGTCGGCGATGGTCCTGGTCCTGCTACTCACCGCAGTCGCGTACACGGTTTGGCTGGAGCGCAAGGTCGTGGGCCACATGCAAAATCGCTGGGGACCTTCGCGGGTCGGCCCGTTTGGCCTGCTGCAGCCGGCCGCCGACGGCCTGAAGTTTCTATTTAAGGAGGACTTGACTCCGCCGCACGTCTACAAGCCGCTATTCATTGCGGCCCCGCTGATTGCCGTCATCTTCGCGCTCACCTCGATCTCGCTGATTCCGTTCGGCAACGCGATCGCGATTGGCGGATACAGTATTCCGCTTCAGATCACGGATGTGAACACGGGGCTGCTACTGATTCTCGGAGTCACCTCGATTGGGGTTTACGGCGTGGCCTTAGCCGGATGGTCGTCGAACAACAAATATTCCTTGCTCGGCGGCCTGCGTGCGAGTGCGCAGATGGTGAGCTACGAGATTTCGCTCGGCCTGTCGCTGGTGGGTGTGCTGATCATGTCGGGCAGCTTCAGCCTGCGCGATATTGTGAATTCGCAAGCCGGACATTTCTGGGGATTCGTTCCGCGCTGGAATATTTTCCATGGGCAGTTCATTGGTTTCTTCTGCTACCTGATGGCAGCTTATGCGGAGACAAACCGCATCCCGTTCGACCTGCCGGAGGCGGAAACCGAGCTTGTCGCCGGCTATCACACCGAATACAGCTCCATGAAGTTCGCCATGTTCTTCATGGCCGAATACGCGAACATGATTACGGTGGCCTGCGTAGCCACACTGTTGTTTTTCGGCGGATGGCAGAGCCCGTTTGGCGAACCAACATGGCTGCAGGCACATGGGGCGCCGGCGCTGTTGCTAGCCCTGCTACCGGTCGTCTGGTTCATCGCGAAGATTTTTGTATTTCTCTTTTTGTATATCTGGGTGCGTGGCACGCTGCCGCGCTTCCGTTACGACCAATTGATGGCGTTTGGCTGGAAGTTCCTGCTGCCGCTGGCGCTGATGAATCTCATCGCCACTGCGATCGCAGTAGCCTGGTGACATAAAGAAGTTCTCAGTTCTTGGTTCTCAGTTCGCAGCGCGGCGCGGTGATGCCGGCTGAGATTCCGCTCTGGCAGCCGAGTTTTTCTGAGAACAGAACTGGGAACTGAGAGCTGTTTTTATGAGTGTTCACTTAATCCTGTTTCTAGCTTTCGGAGCGGTCTGTGTGGCGGGTGCGGTTAACCTGCTGGCGCAAAGGCATCCCATTAACGGCGCGCTCTCGTTGATCGCCGTAATGGCTGCGCTGGCTGGCGAATACCTGCTGCTGGGGGCGGAGTTCGTCGCTGCCGTGCAGGTGATCGTTTACGCCGGCGCCATCATGGTGTTGTTTGTGTTCACCATCATGCTGCTGAATGCCGGAGAAGAAGAACGCACCCAGGGCAGCCGGGTCGCCGTTTTGTTTGGGATCCCGGGCATGTTGCTGGGAAGCATCCTGGTGGGGTGGGTCGTGTTGCGCCATTCGGGAACCGAGGCGGTCGCCGCGGGCGCTTTGCCGGGCGATCCCAAGATCATCGGGCAATTGCTGTTTCACGAATTTCTGCTGCCGTTTGAGATCACTTCTATCCTCATCCTGATCGCCATCATGGGCGCAGTGGTGTTGGCCAGTAAGCCGCCAACTTCACCAGCCAGGAAGGTGGAGTAATGGTTCCGCTCTCCTATTACCTGGTGCTCAGCGGGTTTCTGTTCGCCTGCGGCGTGGCCGGATTTTTGATCAAACGCAACATCATTACCATCTTCATGTCGATTGAGTTGATGCTCAACGGCGTGAATCTTTCTTTCGTCGCTTTCGCGGCGCACTGGCACGTGCTGGCCGGGCAGGTGTTCGTCTTCTTCGTCATGGTGGTAGCGGCGGCCGAAGCTGCGGTGGGGCTGGCCATCATCATTGCCGTCTACCGTACGCGCGAGACTCTGAATGTGGACCAGGTGAACCTGCTCAAACTATGACGCCGAATCTCAATCTCTGGCTGATCCCGGTCCTGCCGTTGGCGGGCGCAGCGATTAATGGTTTCTTGGGGAAGAGGTCTTCGCGGACTGCCGTGACCACGGTCGGGCTGGTATTTTCCGGTGCGGCCTTGGCGTGGGCATTGTTAGTTGTGCTTCGGGTGTCCTCCGCCGGCCTTCCCTACCAGGAGTATGTTGCCCACTGGATCCGTTCGGGCAGTTTCAGCGCCGACTTCGCTCTGTATCTTGATCAACTTTCGTTGATCATGCTGCTTGTCGTCACCGGCGTCGGGTTTCTCATCCACATCTATTCTGTGGGCTACATGTGGGACGACCCCAGCTATTACCGCTTCTTCGCCTATCTCAACCTATTCATGTTTTTCATGCTGACGCTGATCCTGGCCAATAACTACCTGTTGATGTTTATTGGCTGGGAGGGCGTGGGCTTGGCGTCCTATCTGCTGATCGGGTTCTGGTTCACCAAAGATTCGGCGGCTTCGGCTGGAAAAAAGGCATTCATCGTCAACCGCATTGGCGACTTTGGATTTCTGATCGCGCTTTTCCTGATCATCCAGCACTTCGGTTCGCTGAACTTCACTCAGGTCTTTGCCCAAGTCCAGCCGCTCGCGCCGGAAACCGCCAGCGCCGGACTTCTCACCGCGATCGGCATTCTGCTGATGGTCGGGGCCTGCGGCAAGTCGGCGCAGATTCCGCTCTACGTCTGGCTTCCCGACGCGATGGAAGGTCCAACGCCGGTCTCCGCGCTCATTCACGCCGCGACCATGGTCACGGCCGGCGTGTACATGGTCTCACGGTCGCACACGATTTTTGAGCGCGCGCCGATGGCGCTAATGGTTGTAGCGGTGATTGGAACGCTGACCGCGCTTTTCGCGGCGACGATCGGCATCACCCAAACCGATATCAAAAAGGTGCTCGCCTATTCCACGATTTCGCAGCTCGGCTACATGTTCCTGGCTTGCGGCGTGGGGGCGTTCTCCGCGGGAATTTTTCACTTGATGACTCATGCGTTTTTCAAAGGACTGCTGTTTCTGGCGGCCGGGTCGGTGATCCATGCCGTGGGCGGCGAGCAGGACATGCGCAAGATGGGTGGACTCCGCGCCTACATCCCCGTGACCTTTGGAACTATGTTCATCGCCACGCTGGCCATTGCCGGAATCCCGCCGTTCGCGGGATTCTGGAGCAAGGATGAAATCCTCTGGCAGGCTTATCAGACCAGTTGGGTTTATTGGCTGATTGGCGTCATCACCGCCTTCCTCACTTCGTTCTATATGTTCCGTTTGTTGTTCATGACTTTTTGGGGAGACTACCGGAGCTCTCAGGTTGACGAGCATGGACGTGTCCATTCCGCCCACGGGCACGATGGACAAGGCCACGGAGAGCCTCACGAAAGCCCAATGGTGATGCTGGTTCCCCTGATGATCCTGGCATTTCTTTCAGTCGTGGGCGGTCTGGTGGGTATCGGTAACCGCTTTGAGCATTTCCTGGCTCCCGTGTTTGGTTCGGGGGCGGTTTCAGAAACGGCTGGAGAAACGGCGAGCAGTGTCACGGAATATGTGTTGATGGGCATTTCGGTGACGGTTGCGTTTCTGGGCCTGTTCTTTGCGTATGTGCTCTATGTGAGCCGGCCGCACCTTCCGCGAAAGATCTCCGACGGACTGAATGGCTTCTACACTGCGGTTTTGAATAAGTATTACGTCGATGAACTTTACGCGAAGCTTTTCATCAAGCCGCTGGTGGATGTATCGACCAACATTCTGTGGCAAGGGATCGACCGGAGAGTTATCGACGATACGGTGAACAACGCGGCCGATGGAGCGCGGCACGTTTCTGATGAGGTTCGCCACATGCAGTCCGGAAACCTGCGGTCTTATGCGGGCTGGATCGCAGCCGGCTCTGCCCTGGTGATTGCTTACATGATCTGGATGGGAGTGCGATGAGCACCGATAGTTGGAGCCCCTACATTCTCACGTTCGTGACCTTTGCCCCGCTGGTGGGAGCTTTGCTGCTGGTGATTTTTCCCCGCCGTGACCGCGACATCCGTATTTTCGCGCTGACTTTTTCGCTGCTTACTTTTCTTCTCTCGCTGCACTTGCCGGTGCACTTCCATCGCAGCCAGGCAGAATTCCAATACGAAATTGACCGCTCGTGGATTTCAACCCCCAACATTCACTACCACATGGGCATGGATGGAATCTCGTTGTGGCTGGTGGTGCTGACTACGTTCCTCACGCCGCTGTGCGTGCTTATCTCCTGGAAATCGGTGCACGACCGGGTGAAGGAATTTTTCATCCTGCTGCTGATCCTCGAGACCGCGCTGATCGGCGTGTTCACATCTCTCGATCTGTTCCTCTTCTATTTTTTCTGGGAAGCCACGCTGATTCCGATGGCTTTGCTGATCGGAGTGTTTGGCCACGAGCGCAAAGTTTACGCGGCCGTAAAATTCTTCATGTACACCATGATCGCGTCGGTGTTTATGCTGGCGGCGATTCTTTGGCTCTACGCTCATACCGGCACTTTCGATTTCGTCGCCATTCGTGATCAGATCGCGCGCGGCGCACTGCCCAGCTTCCCCGCCGCGGCGCAGTGGCTTTTCCTCGGATTCTTTCTGGCTTTCGCGGTGAAGGTTCCTCTGTTTCCGTTCCACACGTGGTTGCCTGACGCCCACGTCGAAGCCCCTACGGCCGGATCCGTACTGTTGGCCGGGGTACTGCTGAAGATGGGCACCTACGGGATGCTGCGCTTCAATCTCGGTTTGTTCCCGGAACAGGCTCGCCACAATGCCTGGTGGATTATGACGCTGGCGCTGATCGGAATTATTTATGGCGCTCTGGTAGCCATGGTGCAGCCCAACATGAAGAAGCTGATCGCTTACTCTTCGATCAGCCACTTGGGCTTTGTGGTGCTGGGAATCTTCAGCTTCACCCAAGCGGGATTCAACGGCGCCATGTTCGTCATGCTGGCTCACGGTGTTTCCACGGGCGGACTGTTCATGCTTACCGGAATTCTGCACGAGCGCCGCCATACGTACGAGATTTCGGAATTTGGCGGTCTGGCCGCTCCTATGCCCATCTACGCGGCTTCTTTTCTATTCATCGTGCTTGCCTCCGTCGGCCTTCCTCTGCTGAATGGATTCATCGGCGAATTCCTGGTGCTCAGCGGCGCCTTCCAGGCGAAGGCTGTCTACGGAATCCTGGCGGCGACTGGCGTGATCTGGAGCGCCTGTTATTTATTGTGGATGTATCAGCGAGTGTTTTACGGCAAAGTGACGCATCCGGCGAACCACTCGGTGCACGATCTGTTTGCGTTTGAGAAGGCCGCGGTGTGGCCCTGCGCTTTGGCTGCGCTGGTGATGGGCGTCGCTCCGATTCTGTGGCTGGGCGCGATTGATCCGGCGGCACAGGCCGCGCTCATCCCGTTCACACAAGTCATGGGCAAGGTGGTCGGGCAATGACGAACCTGCTCTTGCCCGCCGCACTGTTGCAGACGATTCCACAGGGCGTTGACTATATTCGCATTCTGCCGGAGCTTCTGCTGTCCGTCTTCGGCATCGTAGTGATGGCGCTCGATCCTCTGCTCGATGAGGAAAAGAGCCAGAAATTAATTGGCTTTCTCGCGCTTGGCGGCACCGTTGCCGGACTTCTCGCCACCCTGTATATGGCGCAATCGCCCGGCCTAGCATTCTCCAACATGGTGAAGGTGGACAACTTCAGCGTGTTCTTCCATTTTCTGATCATCGGCATTGCCGGGGTGGTCATCCTCAGTTCGTTCGAATACATGGCGGTCGAGAGGATTCGCGCCGGAGAATACTACGCACTGATTCTTTTTGGTGCGGTCGGCATGGCGCTGATGTCTTCGGCTGTGGAATTGGTTCTGATTTTTATCGCGCTTGAAATTTCTTCCATCGCTACTTATATTCTGACCGGATTCCGCCGCAACGAGGCATCGAGCAGCGAAGCGTCGCTCAAGTATTTTCTTCTGGGATCGTTCGCCACGGCGTTTTTTCTGTATGGCGTGGCGCTCATGTTCGGCGCTACCGGATTCACCAACATCGACCAAATCAGTCGGCAGCTCGAGGCCGGGCCGGTGGTGTTACTGGTGTACGTGGCCATGGCACTGATGTTGGTCGGCCTGGGATTCAAAGTCGCGGCTGCTCCTTTCCATATTTGGACGCCCGACGTGTACGAAGGCGCTCCCGCTCCGATCGTGGGTTTTATGTCCACGGCGCCCAAGGCGGCGGCGTTTGCCGTGCTGTTGCGTGTCGTGTTCACCATCAATGCACCCGGCCGTGTCGGGCTCCTCTGGATCGCTGCAGCCCTTTCCATGACTTTGGGCAATGTGGGAGCTCTGGTCCAGAGTAACGTCAAGCGGCTGCTGGCTTACTCTTCGATCGCCCATGCCGGCTATCTGCTGATGGCCTTCGCCATGACGGACTCGGCAAATTCCATAGCCGGGATTGCCGCCGCCATGTTTTACACTGCAGCCTATGCCGCTATGAACGTGGGCGCGTTCGCTGTGGTCAGCCATTTTGGCAACGCCGGCGAACGTTACGTGAGCCTCGAAGACTACGCGGGTCTCGGCCGCAGCTCTCCGCTGCTGGCGGCCACGCTCACCATTTTCCTGCTTTCCCTGATCGGCATTCCCATGACCGGCGGTTTTTTCGCCAAGTTCTACGTCTTCAGCGCCGCGATGAAAGCTCACCTGATTTGGCTAACGCTCATCGGCGTGATCAACAGCGCCATCGGAGCCTACTATTACCTCCGCATCATCGTGGTGATGTATATGCGTGAATCGCGCAAGCAGGTCCCCGTCACGCCGATCCCGCTTGGATTGGGGGTCGCGCTCGCGATTAGCCTTGTGGCGACCTTTTATCTCGGCATCCTGCCGAACCGGGTCCTCGAATACGCTCAGCAATCCGCCCCGGAGTTGCTCCCCGTGCCGCTGCCAGCTGCCTATGCAAAGACCGCGCAAACACAGCCTGCGGCGGCCCTTCCACAGCGCTGATTGTGCAAAAAATCGCGAAACGCGCATTGACAAAAACCTTGGATCGCGTGCATCATGTGTGCAACAAGTTTTGAGTTCGGTCCTTACTCTAAGGAACTGGCCGATGGCCTGGAGGCAAGCAATGTACAAATTGATTCGTCAGCTTTGGTCGGAAGATGCGGGACAAGATATCGCGGAATACGCGGTAATGTTGGCGGTAATTCTGGTTTTGGTGGTCGGAACGGTTCGCTTGATCGGGTCGAACGCCAATACTGTATTTTCAAGTGCAGCCAGTGCAATCCAGTAGGCAGAGGATTCCGCAGTTTGAGACCACGCCGCTCATTTATAGCGCGATAGGAACTTTATGACACGATTTACTTCAGGCTCCGCTTTTGCCGCTTACTTCTGGTTTCCAGAGAACGCGGCTGCGGAGCAGCTTGGAGTGAGGTTGAGCCACTGACGGCCACCTAAACGAACAAGCCTCAACCGCAAGCCGCGATCCAGGGATCGCGGCTTTTGTTTTCTCGGAGACTCACCAAAGGAGAACCGTCGCGATGATTGTCAACATGTCAGAGAAAGCCACCGAGCAGGAAATCAACCATGTCATCGAACGCATCCGCGAAGCCGGGTATCAGCCCCACGTCACGCGCGGCACCGAGCGCACCATCGTCGCCGCGGTGGGGAGCGGTCGTCGCCATGAGATCGAAGCGCTTCAGGTCGCGCCCGGAGTGGACACTGTAGTCGCCATTGCTCAGCCCTTTAAGCTGGTGAGCCGCCAGGTAAAGCCGGAACGCTCGGTGGTGAAGATAAATGGCGTCGCGATCGGCGGCCCTGAAGTGGTGGTCATCGCGGGCCCCTGTTCGGTGGAGTCGCGCGCCCAGTTGCTCGACACCGCACACGCGGTAAAGCGCGCCGGAGCCGCCATGCTGCGCGGGGGAGCCTACAAGCCGCGCACGTCCCCCTATGACTTTCAGGGCCTTGGCCTGGAGGCGCTCAAGATTCTGCGGGAAGCCCGCGAAGAAACCGGGCTTCCGGTGGTCACGGAAGTGATGAGCACCGAGGACGTCGACGTCATCTGCGAACACGTCGACATGCTGCAGGTGGGAGCGCGCAACATGCAGAATTTCGCGCTACTCCGCCGTCTGGCGACGGTTGACAAGCCCATTCTGCTGAAGCGCGGACCGTCGGCCACCGTGAAAGAGTGGCTGCTCGCGGCCGAATACCTGTTGTCTGGAGGCAATCAACAGGTAGTTCTGTGCGAGCGCGGGATTAGGACCTTCGAGACCGAAATGCGCAACACCATCGACTTGGCGGCCGTCGCCCTGGCTCGCGATTTGTCGCATCTGCCGGTGATTGCCGATCCTTCCCACGGTACCGGCAAACAGAGCCTGATTGCGGCGGTCTCCCGCGCGGCCGTCGCTGTCGGCGCCGACGGTCTGATTATCGAAGTGCATCCGTGCCCGGAACGCGCTCTCTCGGACGGGGCTCAGTCTCTCGACTTCGCGGGATTCGGCAAGGTCATGCGGGCGCTAGCAGAACCGCTGCGGCAGACCGCCAGCCTGCCCGCGGCGGTGACGGCTGCGTCGTAAAACAAAATCGGTTGGGATGCTTAGCGATAAGCAAGCACCTGGTGTTTCAGCGAATCTCGGCCAGCGAGTGTTCGAGCGCGCCGCGCTTCGGTGCAGGCATGGCGCCCACCTCGCTCGCCACCCACGCGCCCACCAGATTGGCCACTTCGTTCATCAGATCGAGAGACGCGCCATGCAGGTACTCATGCACCATTCCCGCGGTAAATGCGTCTCCCGATCCTACCGTGTCCGCCACTCGGACTCGAAATCCCGGATGCTGACTCGAATCCTTATCCCGCACCAGCAGACTTCCCCGTCCGCCGCGCGTGACGCAGACCAGTTTCAAAGCGTAGGTGCGGAGCAACCACTGCGCTGACGATAATTCATCCTGATGCGGAGCCTTGTGCAACCTCATGATCCGCGGCAGTTCCTCGTCATTCAGCTTGACAATGTCGGCCAGCCGCATCGATTCCGCAAGCACTTCCAGCGAGTAATAGGACTGCCGGAGGTTGACGTCGAAGACTTTCACCGTGCTCGGCGGCGTGGCGTTAAGAAAATGTTGAATCGTGACGCGGCTTTCCTCCGACCGTTGCGCCAGCGATCCGAAACAAACCGCATCCGCCTTTCCGGCCAGGTGCTGCCAATCCGGGGTCCACTCGAGAAAATCCCAGGCCACGGGATGAGCAATCTCAAATCGCGCCAGCCCCTTGCCATCCAGTTCCACCTTCACGGTGCCGGTTGGACGCTGACGGTCGGTCTGCACATCATCGATGTTGAGCCCAAGTTCCTCCATCCGGCGCAGAGCTTCCAGTCCCGGCGAATCCTCCCCGACACGGCTTGCCACAATCCCCTGATCGCCCATGAGCGTCGTGATGTAGGCGAAATTCGCCGGCGCACCGCCCAGACAGGTGCGCTCCGGCAAATGGTCCCAGAGCACTTCGCCCAATCCTACGACTTTCTTTTTCATGGTCGATTCACCGGATCAGGCATCGGCTCCTTGAATTCAGCGCAGCTCGCAGTTTGTCGTCCTGGACCTGTTCTCCAGCACATCGTCAGTTACCACAGCTTGCCGGAGAGCGACTCAAAAACTGCAGCAACTTTTTCGCCGAAGGCAGGTCGGGATTAAACTCCAGCACACGAAGCGTGTAAGTACGAGCCTCACTGAACTTTCCCGCCGCGCAATAAGCACGCGCGATGTTCAGGCCAATGCTGCTTCTGGCCGGGGTGCGTTGGAATGCATTCTGCCAGAGCTGCATCGCGCCCTGCAGATCTCCGCTTTGGGCTTCGATCACCCCGAGATTCGTGGCAGCATCGACCAGAGTCGAATCATTGGCAAGCGCCTTCTGGTAAAGCTCGCGGGCATGCTCGATAGATCCCTTGCGCTGTTCGGAATAAGCCAGCGCAGACAGAAGCGCAGGATCGTCCGGCGATTGCTTCACTGCTTTGGAAAGCAGCTCTCTCGCTTGAGGCTCAGCCCCTGTCATTCCGTTTTCCGCGATTGAATTCCAGGCGAGGGCAAAGTCCCGCGGATCGGGCTTAGTCTTGGTATCAGGGAACGGAACCAGGCGCGGTAAAGAAGATGATGATGAAGACGCCGAGTCCGGATTCTGCAGCAGTTGCGGAGAGATTTGCGGCCGCCGAGGTATGCGATGGTCGGTGACTTCCGTATGCGCCACATCAGTGCTCGGCGATGCAGGCATGTGGCACGCGGTGCAATCCGGATTATCCAGGTGGTGTTTGGCTCCGAAAGCCGCGCCATGGCAAGCGAGGCACTTGCCTCGATAGAATGCGACTCGTTCTTCCCCTGAGGGCGAACGATGCGGATCGTGGCAGCTGGTACAAGCCATGGCGTCGCCCGACTTCTTCTTGCACTGGCTCTGCGCCAAGGCCTCCACCTGGCTGACGGCGCCCAATCCGGAGCCGTTAGCGTCGACGAGGAGGAAATATCGAACGTAGTCGGAGAGCGCGTCACCGGGCTGGAATTCGTAGGCGTGACGTCCCGGGCGTTCCACGGCGGCCTTGCCCTCCAAGTGGCACAGCATACAGATGTCATCGCGCCGAGCCGGCGCCAGCTTGGCAGGATTGACGATCGCACCGCCATTGACGTGCGCACTACCGGAACCATGGCAGCGCTCGCAAGCCACGCCGTTGTGAGTGAACGGAGGCTGGGGATAGCGATTGTCCGTACCCTTGGCGGGAGCCTGCATTCCACTCACATGGCAACGCAGACAGCTGGTGTAAGCGGGAAGGTTTAATGGGATTTCGCGCGCGGCCTGGTAGGCTGGAGCGGTGTCCCACATTTGCTTGTTCGCGTACCAGTTCACCGGAGACTCGAAGAGGAACCCGTCGGTCTCAAAAAGGTAGGTGAGGCCGCGGCGTCCTGAGCCGATGTAGTAGAGCAACTCGCGCGTGCCGCGAAGTTCCCGATCGCCCGGCCGGTCGAAACTTAACCAGGCGCGTCCATTCTCGGTGTAGATGCGGTAGTGCACGCCGGAGTCCTTGTGCGTGAATTCGGCTGGCATGAAACCGTCAATCGCAGGGCCGCTGGCGTGCGCCATCGAGGTACGCTCGTAGGACTCATAGATTGCGGAGTGGCATGGGGCGCAGGCTTGGTTGCCAACGTAAGGGTCTCGGTAGGAGACTTTGGTAGGCATAGTGTTTGCGGTTGGATTCTGCGCCGCTGAAGCGGCGGCTGACCACACAACAACGGACCACCCAACCGTGGAAAGAAATCCCGCCACTACACGCCACTCGCACCCTCGAGAAGGAATCACCTCTCGCATAACCTGACAGTACTGGGCCATTCTATGCGAGACAAAAAGGAGGGAGCCGTGGCAGGCTCCCTCCGGAAGGCAGGACGACTGCATCTTCGTGAACTAGAAGGTCAAGCGCAGTCCAAACTGAAGCTGGCGCATTCCATTGGGCGACCCTGGGGAGGCGTCCGCTTCAATATCCGTGACCTTGCCGTTGCCAGCGCAATCGATACAGGTACCACTGCCGCCCTGGTTTTGGTTGAAGCCGAGGATGGGGTGGTTGAATAGGTTATACGCGTCCATGCGGAACTGGAGCGAGACCCGCTCATAGAGATGGAAGTTCTTGGCAATGGCTGCATCAGAGCCGAAGAATCGCGGCCCCCGGAAACTGTCGTAGCCGCGGTTCCCGATATTGTTAAGTCCAGGGTCCGCAAATCCGTTAAGGCTCCCACCATTTGCCAGGAGCGAATTCCCACTTCCGTCAACCAATGGCGTAAAGAAAGTCACCTGGTGCGTCGCACCGTCGAAACTGCCCGCTCCAGTGTGGAACGACCCAGGTCCGCTATTCGGACGGCACACCCCGGTGTCTTGCTCCAGATTACAAACCGAGCCCGACAGGCCGGGCGTCCAAGGCAGGCCACCCGACCAAGTTACGGTCCCGGTGACTTGCCAGCCGCCGATCACCTCATCCGCAGCGCTGCCCACACCACCAGCGAACGACTTACCCTTGCCGAAGGGCAATTCGTAAATCACATTCGAAACCCACTGGTGATTACGCAGGTTGTCGTCTGGCCCGTAGGCTATTGATTTCTGATCAGCGTAGAAACCGCTATCGTAGTGATAAGCATGGGAAAAGTTGTAAAAGCTCATGAACTGCAGGCCCTGCGAGAAGCGTTTATCCACCTTGATGGTGAGCGCATTATAGGTGCTGCTGGCATCGTTTCCGGCATAGTTCCCCTGGTCGGTGGAGCAGCACTGCAGAACGCCTGGCGTGCTTCCCAACGTGTTGGACGGGTCGGCATACGCAGGATAGCTAAAGGCGCTCCAATAAGGACGTCGCTCCACCTGAAGGACAGCTGGCACGAATGCGCCTCCCACGACGGTTCCGGTTCCCAACCCCGGTTGATTGATATTGTAGGTCGGGCTATCCCCGACGAAGCCGTGGGTTCCCTTGTTCCCGAGGTAGGTGACCTCCAAGGTCATCGTATTCGTGAGTTGATGCTGGACCGTCGCGTTCCAGGTGTCAACATACGGCAAACGCTGAGAAGTGGGTCGAATGTGGGGCTGATTGCACAGAGGAGCGACAATTGTACCGTCGGGGAGGAAAGTATTCCCGAAGGTACACCCAGGTCCAGCCAGAGGTAACAGGCCGTTCGAAGGCACTGCCGGGAATGTGAAAAGTGGTGGCCCCGCTGCCAGCGTGAAGGCCGACAGGTACTGATTCGTACTCTCCGAGAGCTGAGCAGCGAGCACCGGGAGATTTTGAGTTACGGCGTGGCCGAAGTTTGAGCCGAAGACTCCCATATCATAGCTTCGGCCATATCCCATACGAACTACGGTTTTCGGCCGCACCTGATAAGCAACGCCGAGACGGGGAGCGAAAGCATGCCAGTCGTTCGCGATGTTCCCGTTGAGGCCGATCCCACCAACACCAGCAACACGATCCACACCTTGGACGATGTTGCTGAATCCGCCTTGTTGTGCGCCGTTTACATGCTCCGGAAAGTAAACTTCCCATCGCAAGCCATAGTTGAGAGTCAATTTCGGCGTGACGCGCCAGCTATCTTCTCCGTAGTAGAACATGCGGGGCTGTCGTTCCGCGGCGTTGGTGCTGGTGCTGACATACCGGCTCACGCTCCGGACGTCTCCCAAAAGAAAACTAGCCAAAGCCAAGCCGCCCGAACCGCCGTTAGAAGTATTGCCATCGGTGAAGTTATACACGCCTGTTCGATTCGAGTCGCTGGGAACGCGCAGGTTCTCCGCGTAGCGGACATCCGCGCCGAACTTGAAAATATGGTTTCCGCGGGTCTTGGTCCAGTTGGTAACAGCTTGGAATTGTTGTTCGCTCTCAATCAGCGGACAATTGCAGCGGGCAACGCCCAGTCCATCGCCAAACGCATCTGAAGTGCCGCCATTATTGCCATTGAAGTCGAACTCGCCCAGCCCTGAGGTGAAAAGGTCGCCCAGATTCGCGTTCGGAATTCCGAAGCCGGTCATGGGTGTTGTGCCCTCATCGGGTTTGTGCGTATGCGGGTTGTACTTGAAATAGCCGAAACGGAAATCAGCCAAAAGGGACGGGCTGAACGTCTTGGTCACTCCCGAAGCCAAGCTGTAGTTGTGAACAACGGAGCTCCCAGACAAACCGCCAGGGCCAAAACCTATTCCACCTAAAGCACCGAGAGCCCCCTTGCCAGAAAGGCTGAAATAGTCAAGGCTAAAACGCCCGAAAACCGAGACGCTCTGACTTGCGGAGAAGTCGATGCGGGTGTCGAAAGCGTTCTGGCTGTACGGGCCCGCCCCGTTAGCCAGAAAGTTAAGACTGGTACCCCCATTGGAACCTGTGCTATTTGGCTGAGGGAACTCGGCCAAGATAGCGGCAGCTTGGGGCGAGATTCGACCAACCGGGATCAAGTTACCGGTGAATAGCGTCCTGCCGGTCCCGGCGGTCGCCCCAATCTGGGGTCCCGTAGCTGGGTCGTAAACCTCTCCGCCACTACCACTAACAGTGGTTCCGAGATATTCGCTCAAATCGCAAAACCCGGGAGTACTGCTTGCCGCGTTCGTCGCCGGATTGCAGCTTGCCAGTGCCGCCGCCGTGGGCACCGTTATCAGATTCGTTATTCCACTGGATTGCCGTGTACCTTGGAAATCGCTGAAGAAGAACAGCTTGTTCTTGATGATTGGCCCGCCCACGCTTCCACCGAACTGCTGCCACCTGCTATGGGGAATGGGGCTGGCTGCAACGCCCGGCGCCGCATCCCACTGCGTGAAAGGATCCTTGGCCTCGGTTGCATCGGTGCGGCGAAACCAGAACCCGCTGCCGTGAACGTCGTTGCTGCCCGACTTGGTCTGAACGGTGACCAACCCGGCAATCGCTTTCCCGAACTCTGCGTCGAAATCAGCAGAGGTCATTTTCGCTTCAGTCACAGCGTCGAGGTTCGGATTGATGACGATAATCCCCAGGATGGGATCTTGATTGTCGGTGCCATCTAATTCAAATCCGGTCCCGCTAAAATGCTGGCCATTGACGAATATTTGGCCGCCGCCCTGCGGGTTCTCGGTGGCGGCATGGGACCAACCGAGCTTTTGGGTGCCCGGTGTCAAAAGCTCGAAGTTCGTGAAATTGCGGTTCAGGACGGGAAGGTCCTCGACGGCTCTGGAATTAAACTCTACGGCCACATCGGCGCGGTCCGTCTTCAACTGCGGAGCCTCGGCGGTTACTTCCACCTGTTCGCTGGCGGAGCCGACTTGGAATTGCCCGTTGACGTCGGTGCCGGTGTCCGCGGATACTTGAATGCCCTTGAACTGTAAGGTCTTAAACCCAGCGCCAGCGATCTGGACGGAGTACACATCTGGGGTCAAGTGGCTCACCGAATAGTTTCCACTTTCATTGGTGGTGGTCTCGGTGGAGACGTTCTTGGTTTCGCTGGTGACCGTAACTTTCGCGCCAGTGACGGCAGCTCCTGACGGATCGGTGACCGTGCCCAAAATGCTTCCGTAGACGGCCTGACCGAGTGCACTCGGCACCCACAGACCGCACAGTAGACTGAACACAGCCAGCGAGATCCAGACTGACCTTTTCATGAACTTCCTCCAAGAACTTGCTAGAACGAAGTGCCCCGGAAATGCTGAGGGAGATTGTGAACACCGAGTGTGCAGTCGTAGTACAAAACAATTATCTGGATTAAGTTTCACTAGGTTTGATACCGTTACAGGTGTAAAGTCCCAGCATTGCAGCAAGATACGACGTTCCGTTACTTCAAAGTGATATGGCTGTCACTCACACTCTCGCGCTCGGCCGCGAACAATGCTTCCAGCAAATAGATAAACTTATTAAAAGTCATAGCCTGCGGACGTCCGAATCGCTCTGCAAACTGCTTCGCTACCTCGCCGAACACTCGCTTGATCATCCTGGCATCGCCCTTAAGGAGTACCAGATTGCCACCGAAGTTCTAGGACGGCCCGCGGGCTTCGATCCCCAAAGTGACTCCACGGTTCGCGTCCAGGCCGGTCGCCTGCGGGTGAAGCTCGCCGAGTACTACGCGCACGAGGGTCCCAACGATCCCATCGTGGTCGAGATACCCAAAGGATCCTACGCCCTTACCTTTCACCTCCGGCCTTCCAAGTCGGCTGTTCCCGCCGCGGTCGCGCTCGTTCTTGAATCTGCAGTGAAAAAAGAGGAAGCTCATCCATTCAATCGCGGGTGGGTGATCACGGTTGCGGTCTTTTCGGTTCTACTGGCAGCGTCATTGTCGACCACTGCCATCCTCCTGTCGCAACGCACGCGTATGCAGGCCGTAACGAGCGCTTCAGTTCCCGCTGCGTTTCAGATTTTCTGGAATCGTTTTTTGACTGGCCCACAGCAGCCCTCGGTAATCTTCAGCAACGGCAGCTTTGTTGGAAGGCCCGAAACTGGGATGCGCTACTTCAATCCATCCTCCGACAGGCGCACTTTCATCCTCGACCACTACACCGGCGTGGGAGAGGTGCTGGCCATTCACGAACTGGACCATGTTTTCGCGCTCCTCAATCGTTCGATCCGGGTCAAGCGCGGAGCCCTGTTCTCGCTGGACGATGCCAAGAACAACGACCTGATTTTCGTTGGTTCGCCATCGGAAAATCTCACCCTGCTCGATATTCCTGGAACCCAGGAATTTGTTTTCCGGCGCTTGGACTCCGGGCCTCGAAAAGGAGATCTTGCCGTACTGAACGTTCATTCACTGCCTGGTGAGCCCAAGACATTCCTAGGGACGCCTGCAAATCAACCGACCACGGAGGACTATGCGGTGGTCAGCCTTCTGCCCGGCCTGGATCCCTCGCGGTCGATCTTGATCCTGGCCGGCGATACGACATTCGGCACGCAGGCGGCGGTCGAGTATGTTTGCCGGGAAGACTCTATCAAGGAATTGCTGCAACGTCTGAAAGTCTCGAAGCCCAGCGAACTGAAGCCGTTCGAAGCCCTCCTCCACGTTAAAATCGCGCATGGAGTTCCCGTCATGACCGACTTGGTATCGGTTCGCAATCGGAGCGACTAAAGAATTTGGCCTGAGCACGACCCAGGGGAGGTGGATGGATAGCTACTGCGGCGCCGTCCGGTGCGGATCCAACTCCGCAGCCTTCTTAAATTCTTTCTGCGCTTCCTCGTTGTGACCTTGCTGGCTCAACGCCAGGCCGAGCTGATAATGAGCCGGCGCGTAATTCGGCTCTGAGCTGATAGCGGACCGGAATTGGGCAATCGCTCCGTCCACATCCCCCGCGCCAAGCAGTCTCTTCCCTGAGTTCGTGGAAAACGTCGCTGCCTGTAAATTATTAGTCGAGGCGGCGATTTTAGCACCTGCCTTCGCTTCCTCAGCCGCACCCTGCGCGTCGCCTAACTGTCGCAGTACCGCGGCCAGCGTGGTATGGGCTCCGGCAAAATCCGGTTGCAACCGGATCGCCTCTTGCAGCGCCGCTTTGGCTTCCGGCAGTTTTCCCTGCTGCTTGAAAACCGTGCCCAGCGTGTAATGTGCTTCCGCGTAAGTGGGCTGATTCTGAATCGCCGTTTGCAACTCTACAGTTGCCTTGTCGAACTCGCCTCTTTGCCAGAACAGAACGCCGAGGGTGTAGTGCGCATCCGCCAAGTCCGGCTGCAGGCGGATCGCATTCTGGAATTCGGGAACCGCCTTGTCGAGCTGATCCTTCAGCTTATAAGCCAGCCCGAGGTTGTAGTGCAGCGAGGCATTCTCGGGCGCCAACTTCAGCGCCCCCTCCAGCTCCGTGATGGCGGCATCGAAATCCGCGCGCTGCAAATATGCGATGGCTAAGTTTCCTCGAAACGTGCCGTCGTCCGGGCGCAGTTCGGCCGCCGTCTTGAATCTTGGAATCGAGCCTACGGCGTCGCCTTTCTGCAGCAATGCCAAACCCAGATCGTTGTTCGCCTCGGCATCCTGGGGCCGCAGCTTTACCGCCTCGCCGAATGCAGTCACGGCACCGTCGCTGTCCCCGGCATGCTGGCAGGCAAGACCCAATTCAATCTGCAATTCAAACCAGTCGGGTCTCAACCCGGCAGCCTTCCGTAATTCCTGCAAGGCGTCTGCAGTTCTCGATTGTGCCGTTAGAGTCTTCGCGAGATAGTAGTGAGCTGCAGCGTCTTGCGGAGCCAGTTCAACCGCCTTGCCTAATTCGCTTGCGGCCTCGTCCAGTTGCTGTGACTGCAAATGCACCACGCCCAGATGAAAGTGAGCCTGCTCCAGAGTGGGTTGCAAACGCAATGCATCTTGGAACGCAACCTGGGCGTCGGCAAATTGATTTCGCTGCGCCAGGATCGTTCCTAGTTCATCGCGCAAGTCGGCGCGTTCGGGGGCGAGTTCCGCCGCGAGCCGCATCTCCGACAAAGCCTCATCCAAGGACTGCTGGCTCAGAATCCGGGCCAACGAGCGGTGAGCCTCTGCATTCTGTGGCGCAATCTTGACCGCGGCGCGCGCCTCCTGCTCGCCCTCGGCGGACTTTCCCTGTTGTGACAGCACGCCCGCCAAAGTCAGTCGCGCCTCAACCAACTCGGGATTGGCTTTGATGGCGGCTCGAAGATGCGTAACCGCGGCATCCGCTTCTCCTTGTTGGGCCAATACCCAGCCCAGCGCCGACTGGGCCACCGCATCATTCGGCGCAAGCCGTACCGCCTGGTCAAATTCGGCGCGCGCACGCGCGACATCGCCGCTTTGGAGCGCCTCTTGTCCATTCTTCAGCGCCAACTGCTCCGCGGATTTCTCAGGAGCAGCCGCCTGTGCCAGCGAGCCAGCGTTGACCGCGAGGATTACCACGGCAAGAAAACAGACGAGCCTGGAGGAGTGTTGCAACACGATCAATGGAAGAAGATGTTCGAATCTTTGCCGCATTATATCCAACCCATCTGGTCTCCCATCGCGCTATAGACAAATTCTCCCTCGACCGCCAACCCCCGCGCTGGTCCCGCCAATCGGCGTGCCCGCCTTAATGTTTTCGTTAATCGCACTCTCCACCGGCGTTCCCTTTCACCCGCGAAGATAATTCGCCTGATCTCCTCCGGCGATGAATATTACTTCTGCCTTGCGTATGATCTCCGCCACCGCCGGGTCCTCGGCCGCCTCGCGATTTGGGATGATCAGCGTCGCCACCGAATTCGCCTGGCACAATTTATTTACGTACGAGTTGTAATCGTCATCGCCGGTCGCGCGCAGGATCAAAAAATCCCCGCCATTTCCTCTCTTGCACAGCCAGGCAAATGCTTCATCAAGGTCGCTGCCTCCACCCATCATGGCGATGCCCGCCACTGGTTTGGTCGGAACGTCTTTTTTGTTACCAATGCGAAAATACTTGTAGGAGTCGGCACGCGCCGGATTCGACACACACGATGAATACCAGCACGAGCCGCCATAGGGGAGTCTTGATCACGCTGAGAATATATCTCAGGAGCTCGATATTCCGGTGGGCTGAGCAGATCTGGTGAAGATTTTACGGAACGCTACGATCAGAGCGACCGTTTAGAAGCGGAAATGGTTTGCAGCAAATTGTTGTCCGCACCTTCGTCTGCCAGGCGTTTTCGAGTGACAGAGCTCAGCTTGAAATCCACACCGAATTTCTGAACCAGAGTCGTCATCCGCTTGCTCGTAATCCCGCCGGTAAGCCCGGTCTCGACGTCGCCCAGAGAGAAGGCTGTTGCCGCGCCTTTCCTCGGCTCCTTCCGCGGATCGGCCACCGTCGCTGCCACCGTTGGTTCGGCTGCCTGCCAGTTCGCTTCCCGCTCCGTTATCAATCCCTTTTGCAGCATCTCCCCGAGACTGGCTTGGGACTTAGTCGAACCCGGTTGCCGCGCCGCCTTGCGAAACCAACTCGCGGCTACATGCGGGTCCCGGGGGATGCCCGTTTCCCCATCTCCATCGCGATACAAGAGCGCCAAGTTGTACTCCGCCGGAGCATACTGATGGCCAGAAGATTTTCGCAACCATTCCAGCCCCTGCTTGGGATCTTTAGGGATACTAGGGGGAAAGCCGTTTCGATACATAACCCACAAAGCGTTTTGCGCCGCTGGATGTTCCAGATTGGCAGCCTTCTGCAACCACTCTAATCCCTGCTTTGAGTCTTTGGACGCACCGCTGGTTCCGTTCAGATATGCTTCTGCCATTTCGTATTGGGCTTCGGCGTCTCCTTTTTTTGCTTGCTTTTCGAGGCTGGCAATATCCTGAGCTTGCGCCGCTGCGATCGCCCAGGACGCGCCTGCCGCGATGACGCAAACCAACATTGCGCGAAACCGAACTTCCCGAAGCAGAACCACGCGAATTAGCGGACGGCGAAGATTCATGGCGAACAGCGGTTCTGCGGAATTGGCGGCCATTGAGGCTACTGGACGCCGATGTTAGTTCCACTCAGGTCCGAAGTCAATTGCAAGCCGCGTCATTGCAAGCCGCGTCATCAATTGCCCGTGGGGCGCCCAATCCTCATCGGAACGAACTTGACAGTTGGACGTTTCTGCCTCAGCATTCCCTGCTATGCAGTTGGCTGCTCAACTTGAACTCTCAGCGTCCTGAACTGCCGGCATAACACAATGAAATACTGCTCCACCTGTCATAAGACCTATCCGGCCGACTATAACGTCTGTCCCGCGGATCAGACCGCTCTGCAAAGCGCGCATGAGCTTCAGCCGGGGATGATCATTCGCAACAAGTACGAGATTCTGGATCGGATCGGCGTGGGCGGGATGGGCGTTGTCTACCGCGTCCGGCACCTCACCTTCAACGAAGTATGCGCCATCAAGATTGTCAATGACGTCATCGCCGGGGACCCGAACTTCCTGCAACGCTTTCAGAAAGAAGCCGTGGTGACCCGCAAACTCCGGCACCCGAATGCGGTCCGAGTGGATGATTTCGACTATACCGAGGACGGCCGCCCCTTCATTGTGATGGAACTGGTGCAGGGAAAAAATATCGGCGAGATTCTTCAGGAAGAAGGACCGTTCCGCGTCCCACGGGCGATCCGCATCGCGACCCAAGTGGCGCGGGCGCTCGGAGTCGCACACAAGCTCGGAGTGGTCCACCGGGATATCAAGCCTGGCAACATTCTCCTCACTACCGACGAACAGGGTCAGGAGACCGCCAAAGTTCTCGATTTCGGGATTGCGAAACTCCGCGAGGTCGCCGGCGACGCCAATGCAGGAATGACCATGACGGGCATGGTCGTGGGTACGCCGCTTTACATGTCGCCGGAACAGTTCTTGGGGAAAAAAGCGGGTGAGGAAATTGACGGCCGCACTGATCTTTATTCGCTGGGCGTAGTGCTTTATCAGATGGTGACGGCGCAGCTGCCTTTCGAAGGAGACACCCTGTATTCCCTGATGATGCAGCACGTGGAAGGGACGGTGCGGCCTCCTCACGAACTGGTTCCGGAATTACACATTCCGGAATCGCTGTCGCGAGTGATTCTGAAATCGATCGACAAAGCGCGCGAGCAACGATTTCAGACGGCAGAGGAATTCATCGCTGCGCTGGATCAAGTGGCCAACGATCAGGCGGCGAAAGTTCCGGCGCCGAGCGACGAGTTTTCATCAGATCAGATCGCGCCCATAGATGCCACATCTTTGTTCCGTGGTTCGCAGGCTTCCCCAGTTCCAACCAAAACCGGACCGTCCGTGGCGGCGGATGGGATGACTCCGCCACTTTCCACCGCCGCGCCCATGGCCGTGCCGATTGCTGCGCCAGCTTCGGCAGCAAGGAGCGTAAGCACTGCTCCGCCAGCAGACTCCCTGCTAGTACAGAGTGCCGCTCAGCATTTGTTTCTGCAGCCGCGAACTTTTCGGCTGAAGCATTTCCTGCTCCTCATGGCTCTGGGCTTGGCAGCCGTGCTGGTTGCAGGCGTCGGATATCTGAAGTATCAATCGTGGCGGCGATTGACGATTGAAAGCGCGGTCACGGAGAAGCTGAATAATGCTCCATCACCAACTCTGCGCCAAGCCGCACTAAGAGTGTTTGTATCGGACACTCGTGGAGTAACCCTCGACGGAAAAGTCCCGAGTCGAGAGGATTTTCTGGCGGCAGGCGATCTGGCGGCTTCGGTTCCCGGCGTCACCCATGTGATCAATCGAGTCGAGTATCCCGCTTCCATTCCGGCGGGGACTTCCTCAGTGGCTCCTCCCGGCATTCCCGGCGAATCCGCTGAGTCGCTCGTAAACCAGGGCAGTGCATTCTTGGATGCCGGGGATTATCCTGCTGCCATCGAGTGCTTCCGCAAAGCTGCGGCGGATCCTAACAACAAAGGCGCACAAGAACTGTTGGACCGGGCGCAGCGAGCCCAGAAGACGGAAGAGGAGTTACTTAGAAAGCGGCGGTGATCCCGGGCGTGAACGGGCGCCCCATGTAAGCGCTTTGAGAAGGGGCGCCGGCGCCTGTACCGTTACAATTGCGTGCATCCGAACCGGTGCGTCATTACGACCCTTGGCTGAACGCCTCCTTCACGACTTGAGCTTCGGTTTGATCCGCTTGCGCCTGCTGATCTTGCAGAGCCTTTTCGGCGCTCGCGTCCGGGGGCGGGGGCGGAACGTCCGAAGCGACCGTAGCAGTGTCCGGAGCCTTTGGTAGACCGCTCGTCCCCTGCTTGGAGGCCAAGTCCTTCATGCCATTGTCGAGCTGCTCCTGGAAGTGATTGTGCATTTCCTGCAGATCGTCGACCCCGACAGCCACTTGTTTGCCCGGAGCACAATCCGCCTTCTTCCCGGCGGAAACACTGACGTTCACCTTGTTGTCGTCGTCGGGAGTGTCGGAAATGCGTGTGATCACATCGCCGGCGGTTAGCTGGCACTCCTGGCCGTCACCCGTCACCGCCAGATCGCTGGCCACCACGAACGTGCGTCTCGCAGGATCAAGAGCGGCGGGCACTTCTTCACTCGTCGGGGAACTGGTCGCGGATGCCTGCGGCGCATCCGACGCGGTCGGGGCCGGTTTTGCCTCAGCCTGTTCGGCGGCGAGCTGCGCCTTCACTTCTTCGGCAATCGCTGCCTTAACCTCGGGAGTCAGAGTTACAGTCCCAGAATTCGCTGCCTGGGCATCGTTTCCCCCGCTGGGTTGCGGTTGCTCGGCCGGAGCCTCGTTCGCGGCGGCACCGTTTGCAGCAGCGGCATTCGCTGCCGCCTGCGCCTGGTAGGCCGCTTGTAAATTTGCGGAAATCAAATAGTCCGTCAGCCAGAACGCAGCCGAGGGATAGACAGGATAAGGCGCAAAGTAGCCGCCGTAATATCCGTACCAGGGCGCCCCCCCCCAGCCCCATCCGTAGTAAACCGGCGCTGGCCAGGGGTTGTAGGCCCACCCGTAGTACGCAGGATGGTAGTAAAACCCAGGATGGTAACCATAATAGTAGTGGCCGTGATAAGGATAGGAACGGTAGACGTTGGTGTATGCCCGGTGATTGATGATAGTGGTTCGTGAAACGTAGCTGCGTCCGCCACGGGTGACGTAGGCGCGCTGCACGTAGCCAGAGTTCCTGCCAGTGGTCACGATACGGGCCCCGTTATGCGTGCTCTCGATACGCCTGCTTCCGTTGAGGCCGTGCTCGATGTGCATGCCATTTCGGTTGATGGAACGGATCTGTCCATTGGGCCGGATGTTGGCCGTTCCGCCGCCCCGGAGCGATACCTGTCTTCCGGGAGCAGGCCGGTTCCCGTTCCTGGCAACGTTCCCGTTTCCACCTCTCGCCAGGTTGCCGCCGGGCCGACCCGAGGCCGGACCAGTCCTTCCCACCGTGTGCGTTGCGTTATTATGCACAGTTCCAGTCCCGTTCCTGCCGGTTGTTGTGCCGGGTCTTGTGGTCCCGGGCCTGGTGGTCCCGGGCCTGGTACTGGTGGTCGACGGATGCGTCCCAGTCGATGGCTTGCTCGCCGACGGATGCGCCGGTGTACTAGCCTTGGGGGCGGCTTTTGGTGCGGGGGGTGTCTTCGGCTTCTGCGGTGCGGCACTCGCTGCTACAAACAACGCGACCAGCAAGGGAAGAAGCATGATCCATTTCTGCCGACTCTCTACGCTTTTCGCAGCAATACTGTTCGAAACAATGTTGTTCGAAACAGTGTTCTCGAACGCCTTATTTTTCAAAACCGTGTTCATGGCGAACTCCTGGCGAGCAAATCCCGCTTAATTGTGACTTCACCAACAGAAACGTTTCAGCTTATCAGCAATCTTCAGATGCTCCGGATACACACTGTCGGTGGCGCAACGAAACTTTAGACGGTTTGGACGTGGTCAGATGCGCAATCCACCGGCTCGCTGAGGAACTCCGGGACGCTTTGCTCTAGACCCATGGGCGGTCAGCCTCAGGCGTCACCGACTAGGACTTCGCTAAAACTCTGAGCCAGGAATCCCCGACGTATGGGAGAGCGTTCGAATTCTGATCCCGCAGACCAATCAAGTCAAGAAAAATCCCGGCAGAAAAATCCCAGCGAAGACCGGGGAAGGCTGGCGAGGACCGGATCTCCAGGCGAGAACACACTCCCTTGGTCCTCTTCAGGGTGGGCGCCGAACCTCTGCTTTCCTCGGGTCAAGGGCGTTCTTGGCTGAAAGTTCACACCGACCCGCGCTCTCGTCCTCCGGTCGTTTAGATCTCCCGATAGTCATTGACACCTAAAGGGGTGGAATTAATCTGCCACGAATTATTTCGTTGTTCTCCGCGGGAAATATCTGCGACGTAGGGCGGGGAACGAAGAGGAGATGGAAAGGTGCCCATCCAAGCTTCGATCGGGAAACATCGCTATGGTACGACGCAGTGCTGTAACCTGCCGCAGGATCAACTTCGGGTAGCCAACCTGCTTGATCTGATCACGCCTGACCAGGGAGGGACGGACGGAAACCTGATGCTTTCGCTGGATAGAATCCGGTGGGGTCGTCGATGAGAAGCTTTATCAGGCCCTACAGCGCTTCCAGCAAAGACAGTTCGGTTCTTCCGATGGCCATGTGGACCCAGGGGAAAGAACCATCCGCAAGCTTGAAGACCTCGCCTTCGCCCAAAATCTTACGAAAACCACCGATCCCACGACCAATACGCCGAATCAGCCGGATTTCAAGCCTCCCACTCCCACTGACATGCCGAACCCCAACAATCCGATTCTGGATTGGGCGGGAAAGGCCTTGGACACATTAAGCTTCCTGGGATCGATCACCGAACTGATCCTGGGGTTTGCGATTGCTGACATTCTTGGCAGTATCGTGGGCGCTATTTCTAATCTGCTTTCCTTGCCTGCTGGGTGGGACGCGGCCGACAGAAAGGCGAAATTCAACGGCTTCTGCAATGGATTCTGGAATGCCATGCAGGATATGGCAGACGCGTTCAAGAATGACGCCCTCGATTCGTTGTTTAAGGTGACCGTGACTCCTGCCGATGACAAAGTCCCAGTGCAGCCTGGCAACACCGCCCCGGTATCCTGGCCACAGATTCCAAAACCAGCGCCGCACATGAGTGTTCTGAACGAGGACAACATCACCGAATCGGAGCGTCAAAATCGGGCCGGCGAACGAGAGGGCTGCCAGAAGGCCTACGACACGATTATGGAACTCGAAGCTCGTCCTCGTTAGATGACGTGGACGCAGGACGGACATACCTTTAAATTGACCGCGAGTGGCAAAGTGACGCTCCGATTGCTGTATAAGGGTTCGCGTGCTAAGGGCGTTGCAGGCGTGATTCGCGATCAGATTAATGCCGAACTGAAGAAAAAGGGCCAGGGCGAATGGCCCCTCCACTGAGCCGTATTCTCGAGTTGGCGAGTCGGCTCGGGAGATGATCCGGGTTTGATGGCCGAAACGATCTTTAGCAGGATCTCACTACTCCAGTAAGGTTGAGCGACGGCGCGAAGCAATGAAATCGCCTGCCCAATGAATTGATGAATTAAGGGTTGCGGAGTCCTACTCCCGGCTGCAGACCTCCACTCCGCCGCAACGCGGGTTCAAACTCGCATTTTTTGCGGCCCTCGCGCGAGGTATAATCCTGCGGCAAGACGAGTTGCTTCTCTAGAACGGACCGGCCGATCTACGGGAAAGGGATTGAAATCCAGGAATGAAATTCGGAGAAAAATACGAGCTTCTGGAATCGCTCACCACGGGTGGAGTGGAGACTTTCGTCGCCAATGACAAAGTCAGAGGCGAGCGAGTACTGGTGCATATTATAGAAGGCGAAGCGCAAAAGCCGAATCAACCTACGGTGCAATGGGTACTCGAGGCGTTTCGCCGCGTCGCCCCAGAACCCCCCGGCCTGGTGCTGGAGACCGGCCGCTACAGTGGAACGCTCTATGCCTATCTCGTCACTAAAATGCCGGACGAAGCCGCGCTGCAGGGTTGGGTGCGGCTCTATCGATCGCAAGCGCGCGAGACCCAGGAGATTACAGCCTCGCCCGGCAAACCGACTGCGGAGAGCGAGTTTCCGACCGCTGACATGGGGGCCAAGGCAGCTTCGCCCGCTCCCGGTTCGGTGACTCAGTTGTTTCGAGAACTGGATCCGGACTCCAAACCGGGCGGGCCCAGTGCTCCGTTGGAGGAGCTCTCGAAAGAACCGTTGACGCCTATGGAGCAGCCTTCCCGGCTTCTCCCCAATGTCAAGCCTGCCCTGGACCGGTCCGCGGTTCGTCCGGCGGCGCCCGATTCCGATGCCGCCCCTCCAGGGATTTCAGTCCCGGTGAAAGTTGAACCGAATATCAGCGATCCGGCAAACTCGTTTAGCTCCGCGTTCACGCCGCGAAACGTTTCTCCAGAAACCGCGCGTACCAGCAAGGATGGTCCCAGGCCGGGCGAGTTTACGAGTTTTTTTCGGGGACCATTCCGTGTGGAAGGGCCTTCGGAAACTCCCGTTGCATCGCCGCAGACGGCGGAGCCTCCGCGCAAATCCGTGGGAGACTTTACGGCGATGTTCAACCGCCCGCTGGCGGAAGAGCCACCGCCCGCACGAGGCGTGGCAGGAAATGAACCTGCAGGCTCGGGATTCACCGGATGGTTCAGCAATCCGAATATTGTGTCGCGAACATCCGGCACTCCTGTAGCACCCCTGAGCGCATTCGAACGATCCGTCGCCGATGACTTGTCCGTCTTTCCGGCTCCAAAGGGACCGATCGTCCCGTCGCAGCCGCTCCAACCGCCGCAACCCGCATCGTACGTTGCTCCCGCCCTGCCCGTGGTCTCAGTTCCTGCACCGCCGATTTTTCCAAATCCGACGTTTCCAAATCCAAAGATCGAGAAGCCACCAGCCGCTTTTGCTCCCGACGGTGCTACGAACGCGTTCAATCGCCCTGCCGCCGAACCGGTTCCGAGCCAGCCCGCGCCCCCAAGCGGTCCAGGCGCATACACGCAAATTATTTCTGCGAGACCTGCGGGCCCTGCGGGCTCATCAAAACCAGCTTCGCCAAATTCGCCGGCACTTCCGGGCTTTCCCCTGCCTTCGATGCCGCCGCTTCCGGCGATCGCGCCACCGCCGATGCCGCCCACGCCAGCAATGCCTAAGATTGCCGTTCCGCCTCCGCCCAAAGCGCCAAAGCTGGACAAAGTGGCGGTTCCGGAGCCATCTGTGTCCTACTGGCCGCTGATCTTAACCCTGACAGTGCTTTTCTTTATTGCAGCCTTGCTCGTGCTTTACTTCGTGCTGAAGCATTGACCAGGCGCGCGATTCGAACGGGCAGCGCAATTGTTCCTTGCTGCCTGAGCATTGAGGATTGAGGATTGAAAAAACAATGGTTCGTGCAAAGGCTTTTCCATCTTGCCATCAACCATCAAAAAAACGACAATCAACAATTCTTCAATTGGATTGCGGCAGGAGGATGAGGAGTTCGAGCGTAGGATTCGCGAGCTCTCCCGGCACGTAGGCCGCGAAGTTGCGGGCACGGTTCACGGCTTCCCATGCCGGCCCGGACTGATTCAGGGCAAAATATTGATACTTCAGTTTTACCGGGATGGCACTGGGTGGACTGGTCAGATGCCGAAGCTGAATTCCCGGTAAGGCCTGCCTGATCAAGTGATCGATGTGGGTCGCAGAACAAACCTTCACCAGCTGCGGCACTTTCTGAATAATAGTCTCTTCGCTGGTTTCCGCGCTCACCGCCAGGTACATGCGCGTGTTCTGCAGATATTTGTCGTGATCGATGGCGGTGGCATAAATCGAGTTCTGCACCAGCTTCAACGGGAGCGAGACCAGGTTGGTGGGCACGACGGTTTCGAGCAGTGAACGCAGCTTCTCGTCCAGCTCGGAAAAAATCGTGCCCAGAGAATCATGCACGTAAAGCGGCAGATCGCGGGGCCGCATTTTTTGAGAAAACGTGGTCAGCGATCCCGCCAGCCCGACCATGGCGGAGTACAACTCCTCGGGATGGCCCATTTTACTTTCGTAGAGATGGGAAAATACTGGAAAGTTGGAGTTCACGGTGTAGAGCAGCCAGAAGTTAGCAATGTCAGAGGCGGTGAAATCCGCCAGGCTTTGATTTTTCTGTCGCCGGCCGGCGGAAAGCTGCGTGCTGCGGGCAGAGAGCAGCTCGACTAAGCCGCGCAGCAATCCCACCAGGTATTCGTTCGCGCCAATCTCGATAAGCGGTGGAATGAAGCGGGGATTCAGCTGAAAGGTACCCGCGGGGGTCCGCTCCACATTGGCGATTCGAATCACCGAAGAACCTTCACGGTTCTCCGACTCCGCCAGCAGACGCATATTTTTTCGCGCCACCTGGATCGGTTTCTCGCTGGCGCCCGTGTTCTCGTCGCGAAACGCAGTCACTTCCGCCAGATAACGCGTGCCTCCGTCTTTGCCGGTGGAGACATTCAGGCCGCGCTGGCGATAGTCGGGAATTGACAGGTAAATATCCAGACTCTTGGCCCCCGGCTCAAAGAATTCTTCCAGGGATTTAGACGGAGGCGGCGGATCGGCTTCGGGAATCTCGAATAGCAGACCATCGGGAAAAATGCCTGCCGCGCGCGTGACTGCAAATTGTCCCTCGGCGAGCAGTTCCGCATTGATCGCCAGTTCGCGAAACCCCCATGGACAAAACTTGAGCGCCTGCAGGCGAAAATTGAGCGCATCCTCGATGAACCGATCCTGCACCTGGAGATGCTGCGGCGTCAGGAACGTGCCCTTGGTCCACAGGACTGGCTTTAGCTGCTTCATGGGATGGTGGCGCGAGCCGCCGACGTACGGCTGAAATGCATCTCAGCCCGTTGTCGACACGGCTGCCCACAATAACAATTCCTGAGCCAGGAAGCAAAGGGCAAATCACAAAGAAGAAGCGCAGTTCAAGGGAACAGCAGCTCGGTATTCTCGCGAGCAAAGAACGATCAGGCTGGAGTGCCCTTATCAGTTATTCCGCGGCGCTGTCAGGCTTCCACAAGCCTTCCATGAATTTCAGCCAGTCCTGCGTTCGGGAGCGCAAGTGTCCAGCCAAACCCCGCGAAAAAATCGCAAAACCAAAATCGCCGCGGGCACGACGAAGAACCAACTGAATCTCTTCCCGCGCGACCTGCGGGATGGAAGCATCGTTTTCCAGCGTCTCCAGCAACTCAAACATATCGGGCGCGGCCGCTATGAGACTGGCATTGGCATTGGAATCCGCGTCCGCTTCTACCGAGGCCACAGGCTGTCCACAGCGATCAATCACCCGCGACCACTTCTGCGGATCGATCCGCCACATGCCTGAGGTCAACTTTGCTTTAGCCATACCGCCACCCCTCGAGAAGGTGAACCGTCTGTGTATACCTTCATCAATAGTGTAAGATGCCGGGGCTAACAGCAAGGTTACTAAGGTCTTTCCTGGGTTAACGATAGGGGTTCCCACCTAGGGCCTTCGGCGAAGCACTGGCCGTTGAGAATAACCGGCTCTCCGCTCGCATCGGACCAGGCCCACGCGGCGTCATCGACAGTCACATGGATGTGTCCGACCCGGGGAGACACGGCAAGCGCGGCAGGCCCCGGCACGATGTGCAGATTTTCCGTGCGATATTGAATTACCCCCCAGCCATGCGACAGGGGTTCGGCAAGAGGCGGATCGATGATGATCTTCGCCGGTGGTTCGTTTTGAAGCGGCTCGACCGCCGCTGCTCCACGCACTTCCCTGGCAGTTTGCGCAGCGGCTGACGCAGCAACCAGGCAGGCGATGATGACCGGCGCACTCACACACCACGAGCGACTGTGATTGATTCGGCTTGGCTTAGTAAAGCAGACCTCCTAAACTGCAGATGCAGACGACAGAACGCACGGGATACTACCACCCGAAAGGCGGAATCGCAGCAACGCAGATGAACCATTTTACGAGAGCGGAATCCGATAGATGTTTCGTCTCGTGCTCCCCTTCGTGTACGAGTAGAGGGATGGGCTGATCGCCGAGTCTACCGTCTGGAGAATTGCGAAATTGCCCTGATAGCTCTTGAGAAATTCGGCTCGACCCAAACCTCCAGGAGCCGAACTGGGAAGGCTGCGCCCAGGGGGAAGTGGCAGCATGTACGTATTCAGATCCCCGCTTGGCGCACTCTGCAAATAGAAGAATAGCCCGCTGGTACTCCAATTGCACGTACACAAGGAATAGCACAGCAGGACCGGCTTACCTCCATCGAGGGAAAATGCGACCACGGAATAGGGATGCTCCGCGTCAGGACTGTTGGCGTGCGCCACCACCCAGCGGCCATCAGGAGAAACAGACCGCAAGTCGAAGATCGGGTCGGCGACAACCTTGTTTCGAGCCGTACCGTCTTGCTTCATACGATAGACGAAATTGAGATTGCCTTCGCCCACGCGAAAAATGAGGTCACCGTTGGGTAGAAAGAATGGAGAATCTTCGTTTTCTGAAGACGGAATCTCGCGAGGGGCAGAACGGTGGTCTGTCGCGCCAAGCCACAGATGAGAAATCCCCGCGGCATTTTTCCTTGCAAACGCCACTTGTTTTCCATCCTTTGAGACCGAGTAATATGTGCTACCGAAACCGGGCTGAATGCTATAGCCCGGCAAAATGCGATCGCGTTTCCCGCTGGCCAATTCTGTGACCCAAAATTCCCACTCAGGAGTTTGGCCGATTTGCATCAGGTAGTAGAGCTTTTGTCCATCACTGGAGAACGTCGACGCACCTGTATTGCGCTCGGACGATAGCTGATGATCTCCGCTTGAGTCGTGAATCCAGACAGTGTTATCCGTGTTGCCGACCGAAGTGAGCAATGACTTGCCATCCTGCGCAATGGCGATTCCGTTTTCCTCGGTGGGCCCGAATGTGACTTGTTCTGGGTTTCCCCCAGGAAATCTCTGTCGCCAGATATGAGATTTGCCTCCCTTATCCGAGCTCAGGTATATCCACTTGCCATCGGGAGACCACGCACCCGCCGTGCAACTAGCATCGAGGGGCCCGACAGTCTGTTCCTCGTTGCCACCACCGAATGAAACTACGCGGCAGGGAAGGAAGTTGCCATCGTTACCCATTACGACTGCAAGAACCCACCGACCGTCGGGAGACAGGTAGGAATGGTGAACCATGCTACGTTCACCTGTTGGAACGTAGACGTCTCGGCCTTGTGCGCGGCTTTCGTCGGTCGTTACCACCGCCATGTGCATGCCACTCTTGATTTCCGAGAATAACAATCGCTTGCCACCCTTAATCCAGGAGAGAGAGGAGGAATTCGCGAGGAACAGATGTGACTCACCCCCGAGAACAGCTACTTCCCATGTGTTCCAAGGGTCGATTGTGCTGTAAACAATGCGAGCACCGTCGGGCGAGAAAGCCGGGCTGAGTTTATACAACGAATCATGGGTAAGTTGAACCGGATCGCCAGATGGGAGTGACTGGACGTAAAGGTTCCCCGTATCGACGAAGGTGCCGCCTCCGCGGATGTAGGAGAGCACGCGGCCGTCGGGAGAAAGAGTGGGATAAACTGCTGAATCCGGGAAGAAGGTGAGTTGCTCCCATTTTGTTGTTCCTGGAGTGCTGCGATTCGAATAACGGAGCAGTGCGATCATGCTCAGACTAAGTACCAACGCGACAAAAATCCCCAGCATCAAAATTCGGCTCAGACGCGACGGATGCGGAATCAGGCGATCAGTTTGGAGCGCGCGGGAGGACTCCATGTCCCGTTCGAGGCGTTGCAGGTCGGACAGCAGGTCCGCCGCCGTTTGGTACCGAAGTTGACGGTCTTTCTGCAATGCCTTGGAGATGATTCGATCTATCTCTGGTGGCAAGGATCGGTTCAGAGTAGTCGGTTTGGGCGGGTGCCCATGCAAGATACTGTCATAAATCAACGCCGCAGTATTCGCATTAAAGGGCGCCCTTCCGGTGGCCATCTCGTAAAGTACTGCGCCCAGGGAAAAAAGATCGGTGCGGACGTCAGTTTTTTCTCCCTTCGCCTGCTCCGGGGACATGTAACCGAGAGTCCCCATCACCGCGCCCGGGTTGGTTAGCTGCTCTCTAAAGGTTGCCAGCGAGAGTGTGACGGTGGGTCCGATAGGGTCGTTCCATCGCAACTTGCTGGCAATACCAAAATCGAGGATTTTGGCATGGCCCTCTTGGGTGACAAAAATATTCGCGGGTTTGATGTCACGATGAATGATGCCCTTTTGGTGCGCGGCACCAAGTCCAGCGGTCAACTGGACGGCGAGATCCAGCATTCCTTCGAGCGCTAGAGCGCCTCCGGAAATCTGAGAGCGCAGCGTGGACCCCTCCAATAGTTCCATGGCGATGAAGGGCCTGCCCTGGTACTCACCGACGTCATAAATTGTGCAGATATTGGGATGATTCAGGGCAGAAGCCGACTGAGCCTCGCGTTGAAAGCGGCTTAATGATTGCGAATCTTTTGCAACGCTGTCTGGCAAGAACTTCAACGCCACAAAACGGTGTAGCCGAGTGTCTTCGGCCTTGTAGACGACCCCCATTCCGCCACCGCCGAGCTTTTCAATGACGTGATAGTGGGAAACTGTACTGCCGATCAGTTGTGTTCCGTTGTCGGTTATTCCTGCCTCGCTCGCGACTAATCTGCCCACAACCTCCAACGCGGGCGATTCGATGAAATGCTCAGCTTTTTCCGCCTGAGCTAGCAGCGACTCTACTTCGCGACGAAGTTCGTCGTCATCTCCGCAAGCGCTTTGCACGAATTCAGCGCGAAGGCTATCCGCAATCTCCAAAGCGCGGTGACACAGTTCTTCGACTCGTAACCAACGTTCAGTGTTCACGGCCAATCCCAGTCTGCAACTCCCGCAAAAGCCACATCTTTGCAAACTTCCAGTCCCGCAAAACGGTGTCGCTTGAAATACGTAACACTTCGGCGGTCTCTTCCACGCTCAACCCGCCAAAGAATCTCAACTCCACCACCTTACTTTTCCTTTCATCGAAAGAAGCGAGCGCATTCAACGCGTCGTCTAGTGGCAATAAGTCCGGATCCGCCTCCTTGCACACCGATGGGGCCTCGTCCAAGGACATGTGAGCCACCCCAGCGCCCCTTTTCTGATAACCGCGTGAGCGGGCAAAATCAATCAGAATGCGACGCATCAGCTTCGCCGATATTGCAAAGAAATGCGCCCGATCCTGCCAGTTCACTTTTCCGCAGTCCACCAGCCGGAGATATGTTTCGTTGACCAGCGCGGTCGTTTGCAGGGTATGGTCGGATCGCTCCCCAGCCATGCATCGCTGAGCGACTTGGTGCAATTGCCTATAGACCAAAGGAGTCAGCTTTTCGAGCGCCTGGTGGTCCCCGGCAGTCCACGCCTTAAGTAGTTGGGTCACGTCATGGGTTGAAGGCAGGCTCATCGAAGCGTCAGTGGCCTCAATACATTACAACGAAAGTAAGTAATAGCCTAGCCTCAGGCCTGCGCTGATTCTTATTCGCCGTAAAGTTTTCGTTCATTGCGGTTTCTTCTCCTCAATTCCCGCCTTTCTAGATAGAGACATTGTGGAAGGCTCCGCGACAAGGGTGGTCTTGAAAGCGTCCGCTGGTCAACGCTGAAAGGAGCACACAGATGTTGCGTGTGCTCGCAAACTCGAAATCAACACCTGAGGAGAAGTTATGAAGAAAAAGGTTCGCAAGGCAGCATTCTGCGCGACGGTTATCTTCACCCTCGCACTATCACTTCAGTCGGCCGTGCAGGCTCAAGCTAATGACAATGACGGCTGCACACTCTCCACATTAAAAGGCGATTACGGTCTCCGCATTTCGGGACAGGTCTTTAACTCCGCTGGTGTAGTCATCATGCAGCGGGACGGTGTTGTCATGCAGCATTACGACGGTGCAGGCGTCGTTACACAAGAGGACTATGTTTTTGGAAACGGCGTCTTGGTACCCGGACCGACTGATCCTGTGACGGGCTTCCATTTCCACGAGCAAGGAAAGTACACCGTAAATTCAGATTGTACGGGCACAGCCACGATCGATTTTCCCCCGCCACCGGAGCCTGGTACGTCGGGAGCCGTCATCGAGGTGAGGTTTGTGCTCAGCAATCACGGACGTACTATCCATCAAATCGTCAGCTCGCTGACCCCCCCGGGTCCTACGGGAGGACAAACGACTGTTCCCGCCAACATTCACGCAGATGGCGAAAAGCTGGGCCGGGTTCCCGGCTTTGATGACTAGGCTGGGGAGTAAGCGGAGGCCGGGCAAGGTTTCGCCCGCCTACGCCTGCGGTTTGCTTCGTCCGCCACCTCCCACCTAACTGGTGACTGGGTGACTGTAGCCATCTTAAGACGCTGTGGCGATTGATTCTGTGGGAGACTCAAAGAAAAGGACGGCACTTGCGGTCCAATCAGTTCCAGAGGCAACAGAAAAGCGGGCCAAGTGGTGCCAGGTTTCTGGGCACTCTCCGTTCTCGGCTGCGTGGATCGAGGCTCCTGTTGGACCGGCCAACTGGAGGCGGCACGTGACTTCTCGTGCCTGCCTGATCCTCGTCTTGTTCCTCGGACTGCCGGCCGCGCTCTGGGCTCAGAAGCAGCAAGGCTCGTGGTCCGACCTGCGTGGCCTGAAGGTTGGCCAGGGCATTGAAGTGATCGAATCCAGTATGAAGCGTCACGGTGGAGAATTCGTCAGCGTCTCCGATGAGGTGCTCACCCTGCAAGAAAAAGGCTCCGACGTCTCCGTAAAACGTGAAGACATCGTCCCTGTCTCGACCGCATCCGGCGCCCGGCGCGGCGAGCATGTCGTGATCGGCCTGGTGGTCGGCGCAGCCGTCGGAGCGGCCATTGGCGCTGCCGCTGGATCGAGCACTGGCTTTTTTGGAGGGTCCTCTCGGGACATAACCGCTCTCGTTGGTCTCGCGATTGGAGCCCCGAGCGGGGCGGCGCTCGGTGCCACAATCCCAGCCCACGTAACCATCTACCGCGCCGCCCCTGCTGCCGTGCCTTAGAGGGTACCGGCTAAAACGGTGTGATCTTGAACGCGCGCAATCAAGAGTGCGGGGCAATTCGACCTCGGCTTCAGAACTACAATTCAGGAGGACCATCATGAAACGCAACATTGCACGGGCAACGCTTGTGATCTTTTCCGTCGCGGCGATTTGGGGAGCAGAGGCCATTCCTGCCGTAGCCCAATCTTTTCCTGGTATCGGCACTGTGATGACGTACAACGTGAACGAAGGAACCGATTTCCTGCAGGTGGTGAGTACCACGACTCTGCCCCAATTCCTGCTCGGTGTCGGCCAGGTACTTACGCAGGTGCAGGGCACCAATCCTGCGGAAAGGATGCAGGCGGTTGCACGAGAAATACTCGATGTCCAGCCGGAGCTGCTGAGCCTGCAGGAAGTCGACCAGTGGTACACCGGCACCTTCGACCCGATCGCAGGCACGTGTGGAACCATGACCCTGCAGTACGACATGTTGCAGGAACTCCTCAGCGGCTTGGCCGCGCGGGGAGGGCACTACGAAGTTGCCGTGCAAGTCACCCAAAATGCATTTCCGCCTACACCTGGACTGATTCCGCCCGCTGACTACGTTTGTGTTGCCCTGACTGATTACAACGTTGTCCTGGCCCGTACGGATCTTCCTTCCTGGGTCTTCCAGTGGAGTAACCCGCAATCCGGACAATTCGTGAATGAACTTGTTCTGCCAACTCCGGTCGGCCCAGTACCATATCCAAGGGCGTGGGCCTCTGTCGATGCGCAGTTTTTCGGACATTCTTTCCTCTACATCGACACCCATCTTGAGTCCTTCGACGCGAATATCCGGGAATTGCAGGGGGATGAATTGCGAGCAGGTCCGGCAAACAGTTCCTTGCCGGTGATTGTCGCGATGGATTCAAATGCGCAGGCATTCCCTTTACCAGAAGACCCGACCTACTCGGACTTTATTTCTGCTGGCTATAACGACATTTGGTCCAGGCTCTTTCCAAGACGCGCGGGATTAACTTGTTGTCAGGATGAAGCAGACAACAATCCCGTCTCGCAACTTTATCAACGAATAGACTTGGTATTAACACACGGCAGAGTCACTCCGTGGGGAGCCGCCTTGATTGGGGCCGATGCGCGAAGCCGGCTGCCCGACGGACTCTGGCCCTCGGATCACGCCGCTCTCGTGGCGGGTGTGGTTGTAGGGAGCAACTAGGCAGACTGTCGACCGCGCGGTCCTTGGAAGTTCGGATAGATGGCAGTCGAGCTGCATAATCTCTTGGAAGACCTGGCGGTGGTTAGTTTTGTGGAGGGAAACACAATGAAACGCAAGACGCCTGCGGTTCAATCACTTCTGGAGATGACAGAAAACCGGGCCAAGGAGTGCAATATTGCTGGGCACCCCCCTCCTCGTATGTCACGGATCGGGCTTCAACTCATTGCTCGTTTTGGCATTGTGCTGAATAAGTTCAGACTGCAAAATAGAGGTTTTTATGAACAAGCGCCTAAGTGTTTATGTGCTGGTCCTCTTGGTGTTGACACTCGCAGGTATCGTACATGCTCAGACCAATGTCAACGTTGACTGCTCAGGCTCTAATCCTCTAGCCTTTCCCAGCATCAACGCTGCACTGAACACTCTGAGTCTTGTCGGTCCTAACACCATAACCGTGAGCGGAACTTGTCATGAGAACGTTGCTCTCCTACAGCGAGACCGACTCATCATCCAGGCCATGGCTGGACATTTTGCCACGATTGAAAACGCAGCTACCCCGCCCGCGATCACATTGTATATAGCCGGATCACACAATATCGTCCTCAACCATCTGATCATCGATGGCGGGGCACCCGCTCTGTACGTTAGCAACTCGTCCAGCGCAACTCTCGTGCAGAACTGCACGGTGCAGAACAGTACGGCCGACGGACTTGACATAGATGCGCAATCCGAACTTACGATCCAAAACTCGACCATTAAAAGCAATGCGGCTGAGGGCGTTTTTATCTCCAACGGCTCTCAGCTGACGTTTGGTACTTACCCTGCTCAACGCATCCGCATCACCGGGAACGGATTTAGCGGAGGCGGAAATGGAACCGGCGGTCTGGAGATCGACGGTTCGCAGGTGCAATTAAACTTTGGCGTGCTGACCATCGATGATAACGCGGGCGCAGGTATCAGCATGGACGGTGGCCGTCTCCAATTTTACGGAGGAAATGCAGACTCGCCGGGTCGAATCGAAAACAACAATACTGGCATAACCATGAACGACGCCGCTTCCGCCACCCTGTGGGGTGCATTCAACATTCACAACAACGGGAGCACCGGAATTTTGGTAAGTGGTTCCTCTTCCATCACTCTCATCTCGACAGTCGACTCCAACGGACAGAATGCAGTCACGACGATCGACGGGCACTCGACCGTAGGATTGGCGCTTAGCCAATCTTCCTCGGCGCAGATCTACGGCGCACACGTTATCAGCAAGAACGGTAGTGCCAGCGCAAATCCTGGGTCTAGCGGCGGCATCTCGCTGGAAGGTTCGTCGCTAACTATCGGAGGCGGGACGCACGTCAACAGCAACGTTGGCCCGGGTATTCGCCTGGCCCTCAAAGATGACCTCATCATCTTCGACATGTCCGTCTCTGAGAACACGGAAGAAGGGGTTCTGGAGACTAACCTGAGCGGCGGAGGTTTTTACATGCCGCTAACCTTCAGTGGAAACGGCGGGGGCTCAGTGGTGTGCGACGCGTTCTCGGTCGCCTTTGGTGACGCCGCAACCATCCCTGGCGTGAAGTGCAAGAACATCACGAACAACGCCGTCGAGCGCCCGAATGTTCGCATTCCCAAGGTGCGCTGATTCTGCCCGTGGTCGGGTGGGGATACCGACCTTTTCCCAGTTTTCGTGCAAAGACAACTATGATTTCTGCGCTCGCGCGAACATTTCTAGACTCGAACATCGCGGGCTTCCGCAAATCGAACGGCTCTATGGCGTTCTGTATCTAATGAAGCGCGAAGCGGAATTCGCGCCAAATGACTGGGCGATTGGACACGGCGAAATCGTTGTCCCCGAAGGGGAAATATCGCGACCGACACGAATTGTTTTTTGAGCAAGCAGGGCGACGAACAACTTGCCGTAGAGCCAAGCGCAGGAACTGCGGTCGTCATACTCGGGCAAATGGCCCAATCGAGCGAGGCTTTTCATCCGCTTAAATGCTAATTCGATCTGCCAGCGCATGGGATACAGCTGAAGAATCTCCTCGGCCGAACCGATGGAACGAGTTGTAAACACCACCACGTATTTCGCAAACTCCAGCGTCTCCGGCCTCGTGCGGATTTGTTTCTTGCTTGACCTACGGTGCAAGCGCCGATGAGCTAGCTGGATCGCAAGTTCACTCTTCCGCACGGCGCACACACGCCCGGAGAACGACGAGCGTGGACCGTGCAGAACAACAGGCCACTGGCCTGTCCGCCCTGCTCGGGACAGGCCCTGTAATCGGGCACTGAGAGCGACGCGGGCTCCCTTTGCTGAGAACGCTACAAAGCTCTGGGGATTGATGCGAACGAGCACATCCGCTCCCCTGTGGTGGACATACTCCACGCCCGCGACAGAGCAGTAACCAGCATCTGCCACAATTTGTTCGTGGGGCCCTACAGGAAGCCGGTTCGGGGTCAGCTCCACGACATCGCGCCGGAAGGGACTGGCTGCGTGTCGTGCCCTCGCTGCCCTCGCCTCCGCAGTTGCATTCGCTTTTGGCTTTGCTAGAATTCCCTGCAGCCAACTGGCTGGAGGGTTTTATATGCCGATGCAAGTTTGCATGGGAGCAACCATGATGTGCACCATGGGGATGGCGCCGAGCTCGCTGGTGGTGCTCCCCACCAATATGGTCATGACCGACGAAGTTCCGGACGCGAACATCATGGACAACATTCCCATGGTGAATATCATGCCATTCGGCATGTGCATGTCGCCCGCGAATCCGATGGTTGCCGCTGCTACCGCCGCAGCGATGGGCGTCCTCACGCCGATGCCGTGCATCCCCGCCACCGTCGCTCCCTGGGTTCCCGGCGCTCCAACCGTGATGCTCGGCAACATGCCCACGCTCGACAATACCTCGACGCTGATGTGCATGTGGGCCGGCGTGATCAGCTTTGTTATGCCGGGAGAACTCACCGTGATGGTGCCCTAAGTTAGGGATTGGTCATACACCACCGCATCCAACAGGCGATGATTGGGATGCGGATGAGGCAAGCGGGCAGGCGGTCCCTTAGTCTCTTTCTTCTCCGTCTTCTCACCCGATTCCGACATCGCATCTCCGGCTTGATCGGGCAAGAAATTGAGGGCAACTTCGACCGGAATAGCCCATGCTTCCCCTTGACCGAGAACTTCTTTAAGATATTCGAGCCCTGCAGTCGCCGGGGTGGAAGCTACCCGCTTGGCCCCTGCTCCGCAGGCAGCCTGCTTTATAGTCTTGCCCTCGATCAGCTCCAGTCGACCCGATAGACTCCATCCTTCGATCGAAACGTCTCCCAAGCCATCCCCTATCTCCATTCAAAATCCGTGAGCAAGTCTAAAGATCCCAACGACTGGGTTCCCTAATTCAGCTTGGTTCCTTTGCTGCCGTCGTCGGCGGTATCGGGATCCTTGGGGGCGGTGGGCGAATCCGGCGACTGCGGATTCGCATCGGGAGCGCTTCCGGCAGCGCCACCACTGTTGATGAACACCATCGGCGTTCCTGAGATGAAAATTCCTGCCGGGCCAATATCAATGAAATTAGCGCCGGCTTTCAACGTCAGCTCCATGCCCGCTTCAATCACGGCGCTCATGCCTGCGTTGAGATGAATCGTCGTGTTGGTTTTCATGGCATAGGCCATGGAAGTCTCATCCTTATTCCCGGTCACAGCTAAAGAGACATTGCCGGTTACACTCTCGCTTTGATTGCCGGTCACCGAGAGAGACTTGTTGCCAGTCACACTTTCCGTCTGATTTCCGCCGACCTTCAACGACATGTTCCCGTCGATCTGCTCGAAATGATTTCCCTTGACATGCAGGTGCTTGTCCGCCTGGATTTGCTCCTGCTGATTCGTGGTCACAATGAGATGGCGGTTGGCTCCAATGAATTCCCGCGAGTCGTTCTCGACTCGCAAGTCCATATCCTTTTCCGCATTGATGAAGATCTGCTCCTTGCCTTTCAGATCTTCAAAACGGAGTTCGTTATAGTTCGAAGCGCCGCCGCCCTTGGAACTGCGCGACATAAAAGTGCTTCTCGTCTGATAGTCGGGCAAAGTGTAAGGGGGCATCTGGTTCGCGTTGTACACGCGCCCTGTAATGACGGGGCGGTCGGGATCGCCTTCCAGAAAACTCACGAGCACTTCCTGACCAATACGGGGAATCCACATCGCGCCCCAGTTTCCTCCAGCCCAGGGTTGAGAGGTGCGAATCCAGCAAGAGCTGCTTTCGTTCTTCTGTCCCAGCCGGTCCCAATAAAATTGCACGATCACCCGGCCGTATTTATCCACCCAGATTTCCTCACCCGATTTCCCCACGACCAGCGCGGGCTGGGGACCCTGCACAAACGGTTTCGGTGTCACTCGCGCCGGGCGGTAAGTGACCGAGGCTGGAATGCAGGTGAGTTGATTGGAATAGGTTTCGCTCCCTTCCTCCCCTGCCGTCGTGTAACTCTGTCCCGCCGAAGCAAAGTGTCGGACCTCAGTGACCACATGATTGGTGTTCTGATCGGAACGATAGTGATTCTTCAATTCAAACGAGTAGCCCGACATCAGGCCGCGGCAGTTGCCGGCGGCGGACACGACCATATACACCGCTTCCTCTTCCTGCATGCGTACCTTGGCCACCGTGTCGCCCTGATCTTTGGTGGAGTGCAGTCCGGGGTAATCGAACAGTTCCAGCTTCTGACTGGCAGAGAGGTCCACCACCGTCGGATCGTTGGCCAGCAAACTGGTGGATGGAGTTATGAAATTGTAGTCGGTTACGGTGTACTTGCCGGTGCGCACTTCCTGTCCTACATGCCAGTTGCTGATCACTTCGGGCTCGTAGAGCCCTCCGACCTGAGTGTCATAGCTCACCGGTGAACTGGGGCACGTCGGCAGCGTACTGGACTGATCGGCCAGCACCATGGTGTGCTTTCCCTCGGTGGAATGGTCGAAGTAGTAAAAGATGCCGAACTCTTCCATCAGGCGCGAGACGAAGTTGAACGACGTTTCGCGATACTGCACGCAATATTCGAGTTGAGGATAACTATTCTTGAGACTGAGCCGAAAATCCTTGAAGTCAAAGAGATTAAACACCTGACTGATGATGTCAGGCACGGCTAGGTTCTGAAAAATGCGGCAGTCGGCCTGGCGGGTCAGAAACCAGAGCCAGGGGACGACCTGAGCGCGGTAGTGGGTGAATAACCGCGGGTCGGTTTCGCCCTGCGTAAAACGGCTGACGTATCCGCTGATGTAGCGCGGCGTGCCGTCAGGAAGATGAAGAGTAATCGAAACTTTCTGGCCGACAATATCCGCGAACGCAATAGAATCGTTCTCGAAGGCGAGAAGATTCAATTCATAGCTGAACAAACGCGAAATTCCTTCATACCCCGTCAACTCCTGCAGCAGGAGAACATCCTTCCCCAACGGAGTGTCGACGGCAATCAGCCGGTGATCTTGACTAAAGCTTTCGTCTGGCACGGACCGGTCCTTCCCTCGTTCTTACAAAGGCGCAGCATCGCGTCTGCTTATTGAACATCCGCCTTTCGCGGTCGCCCCAACTACTGATATACGAATGCCCCATCCCCACCGATGCCGACCTGAATCCGCTCCATCGGTTCATTCGCCGCCATGCGCCCTAATAATTGCCGCGAAATTTCAGGCAGCATGGTGTTGGTCAGAATGTTATCCACATTACGAGCACCGCTCTCCACTTCGGTGCAGCGCCGCGCCACTTCGTCGACCACGGCGCTGTCGTAAAGGAGTTCAATCTTGTGATTCTCCTGGATGCGGCGCTGGATCTTGCCCAGCTTCAGCTTGATAATCTGCTTCATATTCTCGTCGCGAATGGGCAGGTAGGGGATGATGACCATTCGTCCGAGAAATGCCGGCTTGAAGATCTTGTTGAGTTCCGGTTTCAGCGCTTTTACCAAACCCTCGGGACTCGGCATGGTCTCCGGATCGGCACACAGCTTCGCCATCGTGTCGGTACCGGCGTTGGTGGTGAGAATGATGATGGTGTTTTTGAAGTTGATCTCGCGACCCTCTCCGTCTTCCATCGTTCCCTTGTCGAATACCTGGTAGAAAAGCTCCAGCACATCCGAATGCGCTTTTTCGACTTCGTCGAGCAGCACCACCGAATACGGCCGACGCCGGACCGCTTCTGTCAGCACACCGCCTTCGCCGTACCCAACATATCCTGGCGGCGAGCCCTTCAATGTCGACACCGTATGCGCTTCCTGAAACTCCGACATGTTAATGGTAATCAGGTTGCGTTCCCCGCCATAAAGTAGGTCGGCGAGCGCGAGCGCGGTTTCCGTCTTGCCAACTCCGCTGGGACCTACCAGCATGAAAACGCCAATGGGCTTGTTGGGATCGTCCAGACGGGCGCGGGAAGTGGAGATGCGCTGGCTGATGATTTCGAGCGCGTGGATCTGTCCGATCACGCGCTGGCCGAGAAATGTGGGTAGCGAAAGGACGGTGGAGATTTCGTCCTTCATCATTTTTCCCACCGGAATTCCGGTCCAGGCGGAGATGACCTCGCCCACAATCTGAGCATCCACGGCGACGCGGATCATCGGTGCTTCGCCTTGTAACGCCGCCAGATCGGCCTCGGCCTGGGCGAGTTGGACGCGCACTTCCACCACGTCGACAGTCTTGGGTGCCTCCTCGACGGCGACGGCCGTGGCCGACGACGAAGCTGCCGCCTGGGCGGTGGCGACTGCCCCAGGTGCACCCGCATCCCCCGCGACTCCAGGGATCTCCGCGCTGCTGGCCGCAGCCCCAGGAGCTGCGACGCCCGCATTGCCATTCCGCGAAGCCGCTGCGTTTTCAAGTTGGGAACGCAAATCCCGGATGGTGGTCACCAAGTCGCGTTCTTTTTCAAAGCGAGTGCGCAACCGGCCCAGGCGGGATTCGATTTCCTTGCTCTTGGTGGCGATCTCTTCCAGCCGTTCGCGATGATCCGTACCCACCGCCGATTCGCGTGCCAAGATTCTTTGCTGAACGGCAAGGTCGTCGATCTGCCGAACGCTATCTTCAATGGCGGATGGAGTGGCGCTCTGTCCCAGGGCCAGCCGGGCGCAAGCGGTGTCGAGCACGCTGACGGCCTTATCCGGCAGCTGGCGCCCAGCGAGATAGCGGTGAGAAAGATGCACGGCGGCGGTCAACCCCTCATCCAGAATTCGGACTTTGTGGTGCTGCTCCAGGGACGGAACAAGGCCGCGCAGCATGGTCATGCACTGCGTCTCCACCGGCTCTTCCACCTTCACGACTTGGAAACGGCGGGCCAGTGCCGGATCTTTTTCAAAATACTTCTTATATTCCGACCAGGTCGTGGCAGCGATTGTGCGCAATTCGCCGCGCGCCAACGCCGGCTTCAGAAGGTTCGCGGCATCACCCTGCCCCGCTTGCCCTCCAGCCCCGATCATGGTGTGAGCTTCGTCGATGAATAAAATAATCGGCAGCGGTGAGGCCTTCACTTCCTCGATCAAGCCTTTCAATCGATTTTCAAATTCACCTTTGATGCCCGCTCCCGCTTGCAGCAGCGCCAGGTCCAGGGTCCGCAGCGTAACGTTGCGCAATGGCGGGGGCACATCGCCGTCGGCGACCCGTAAGGCGAAACCCTCCACTACAGCCGTTTTTCCCACCCCCGCTTCGCCGGTCAGAATGGGGTTGTTCTGCCGGCGTCTCATCAAAATGTCGACCACCTGGCGAATTTCAAAATCGCGTCCCAGCACGGGATCGATCTTGCCGGTCTTGGCTTTCTCGGTGAGATTAACGGTGAACTGGTCGAGGTTGGGAGTTTTGCCGCCCGGACGGGGGGCGCCAGAAGGCGCGTTGGGTCCCGCCGCGGCCGCCGCAACTGCCGCCTGTGCTTCTTCGCTCGAATTGCCGACGATCGCGGCAAAGTCCTTGCGCAGCGAATCCGCCTGGATCTTTTGAAACTCCCGGCTGATGTCGCGGATGAGCCGCACCAGTTCGTCATTCGTCACCAGGGCGAGAATGGTGAAACCGGTGCGCACCTGTCCGGCGTTGTAGTCGATCGAACCCAGGGTCCAGGCTTCGATTAGCATCCGCATCAGGGTTGGGCTGAGCGCGGGCGTGCGGGCGTTGCCTGTCTTCAGCTTGTCTAAAGCTCGCGCCAGCTCGCCGGATAGTCTTGAAGTATCGATCTCGAAGTGTTTGAAGATCGCGGCGACGTCGTTGTCGGTCGAGTCCAGGAGTTTCGTCAGGTAGTGCTCCACCTCAATGTCATAATGCGTGCGTGCCAGGCAAAGTCCTGCCGCAGCCTCGAGCGCACCGCGGGTCGAATCGTTAAGCTTGCCGATCAGCGATTTCAGGTTCATCTCGTCCCCCTTGTACGATTTCAAGCGCCAGCACGGTATCATCCGGGTCCCGGCGGAAGGGCGCGGACTTCACCCACGACACCCAGCCCAATTGCGGGCCAGATGCGCCTTCCGCCCCCAAGATGCAAGCCGGAACTTGCTCGCGTTCGAGAATCAACTTCAGTTCAAAATCCCATTCGTCATTGGAAAAAAATTGCACCCATGCCTCCAGCGGCTCCCACGATTTCCCGTCGGGCAAAAAATCCACATAGCGTTCCAGCTTCAACGGACCGAGAACGATGCGTACCTTGGACTGCTGGTTCCATACTTCGTCTCCCACCACGGCGCCGAAACCCAGTTCCCCGCTCTCGCTGCTTTCCTCTGACAAGCGGCATTGGGTCTCTCGATCCAGGCGATACCAGGCGCCGGCAAACTGTTCGATCTCGACCGGAACGTCGAAATAATCAGCGAGAATCTGTTGCAAAGCCTGGGCCGAGCGCGGGCGCTGCGCCAGCAGGCCCGAATAATAAATTAGGGTATCGTCCGACACCGCCTGGCGGTCACGCAATCCCTCGCTGCCCAGTCCGATGAGGCTCAGCAAATGACGAGAAAAAAGATCCCGCTCGCCTTGCTCGTAAGCCACATCAAAGCGGTATTTCCTCCAGGCACGATAGAACAGCGAGATGATCCGGTGATTGAAAATATCCAGGAAGTCTCGCAGCGAGGAGTCCGAAGCTCGCAACCTTTCGATGATCAGCGACGTGTAGGGATTGGGAAGTACTCCCAGGGGACCGGTCAGTCCCATGAAATTCACGGTCATCTTCACCGCGTCATCTTCCGGACAGTGCATTGCCTGAATCTGGCTGGCGGGGAACGCCAGCGAGGGGTGAACGGCAAAACGCGCAACCTCGGTATCCGGGTGCGCGAACTGGCCCACCGACGTCCGCTCGGGAAGAAGTCTTTCGAGCAGACGTACTGCCTGGAAGAAGTCAAAGGCGAAAGGCTCCCGCCGGAGCTTCTCCCCGACCTCGGTAGCGGCTAGATCAGAACGGATTGTCCCGCTCTCGGTGCCCACTCTTCTAACGGCTCCTTCCGTTGGCGGCTTCGCGCCACCAATTGACTGAAACTATTGATCGACACATAAAGACCCAGGAATTTTTCGAGCACGCTGGCAAACAGATAGGCGCCGCCCCCGCTGAATTGCTCTTCATCGAATTCAATCTCTACGCGTGTGCCGCGTGCAAAACCGATCCCATGTTCGGAGACCACGCGCGTAAAATGCCGGCGCGCGGCGACGGTTGTGATTCCGCTGATCTGTTTCTTGGTCTCCGGCGAATCGGAAAAATTGTAGAGCTCAAGAATTTTCTGCAGCCCCTGTTTGCCGTTATCCACGATGGAAAGATAGTTCAGTGACAGCTGTGAGATCAGGGACCACAGAGTCTTGCCGTCCAGCGGAGGGCGCAGCGTCCGGGTGGGCTTGTGGAGCGCGACGATGCGCTTGATCGCCGCGGCCCCAGTCATTTCGAAATCGCCGTTCTCGCTGCCGAAAGGCAACCGTGTAACCAGATCGCGGTTGGTGCAGTTACAGCGCACCGTCACCGTGTCATAGTCGAGTTGCATGGGGCGAGCCGAAAGATCGACCAGAGAAAGAAAAACATCCGTTCCTTCGTCGCCCTTGCGCGTCGAGGGCGAGCGGCTGATGTACCAGTAGGCCGGAGTGGTTCCCTGGACGGCATGGCGCTCGGAATAGAGCGGATGATAGGTAACCGTCTCATGAGTTTCCGCATCGGTGCTGACGACCTCATCCACGGAATAAATTTCCATGGTTTGCCGGCGCCGCGCGTCGGGCACAATGGGATACTGATAGCGCGTCTGATCGACCAGTATTGGTTCGGCGGTCTGGGCAAACAAATTGATGACGGGCGTGCATCCCAGGCGCAGCGTCTTCGCATTCACCGCAACTTCCAGGCGCTGATGGCGGCCATCCTGTTCAAAGGGCGAGATCATGAACAAAATCTCGGCTTTTGACTTGAGTCCGGCTCGCTGCAACTCCGAAAGCCCTTTGAGACTCATGAAGAAGAACTTCTCGGGAAAAGCGAAGTACTCCTGCAGCAGCCGGTATCCTACGAAAGAACGTCTGGGATAGGGCAACACTTCTTCCGCTTCGCCGAAGCCCATGGGCTGAAGATTCCGCACCGGAAGTTCGCGTACAGGCGACTTCGGATTCGCGGGATCGCGCAGCAGAATACGAACACAATTTCTGCACAGCAGTTCGTACAATCCGTGGACCAGCGCACTCTCGCCGTTCAGATAAAACGCCAGCGTCTCCAAGTCGAGCTTTTCAAAGGAAATATCAGGAAAGCATTCGAGTTCGACTCGCAGGACGGCAGCCTCGGAGGCGCGCAACGCAGGGCGAAGCCGATCGGGCGTCATCCATTGCGCCTGGGAAACTTTGAAGGGCCACAACGTTACGTCGTAAGAGGTTCTGAATTTGCAGGGCACGCCCTCGACGGGACGCGAGTAAAGAACCGTTCCCTTGGGAATCGTAAGGCTGCTGGTAAGTTTGCCCTGCTCCATATCGGTGTGCAACTGCGCCACTGACATCGACGGCACGGGCCGCAGGTAGTGCGGGTAAAGGATATTGAGCAGCGCCTCGGTGATCTGAGGAAAGTCGTCGTCGATGCGCAAGTGAACTCGCGCGGTCAACAGGGCAAAAGCCTCCAGCATCCGCTCCACGTGAGGATCTTCGCAGCGATCCGGCTCCAGCAGCAGGCGCGAGGCGATCTTGGGATATTTGTCAGCGAACTCCGACCCAGTTTGGCGCAAGAATGTGAGTTCGCTCTCGTAATAATTTCTCAGCTCATTGCGCAAGATCGGCTCCCTTGATTTCGTACTCGCCCTTGCCTAGTTCCAGCACCGTATCGAAACGCACGGGCTCAGGCGCCGGGTCCATGCACAGCATTCCTTCAATGACGAAATTCAAAGCTCGATAACTTCCTTGCATCATCTCTGTGCGTACTTTGGCGCGCTTTAACCGGGGTTCGAAAACCGCGATTGCCAGTTCCATTTCTCGCACCAGGTCGCTATGGTCGCGGCTGGACAAAACCGATTTGGAAGAGATGTCGGTAAATCCGTAGTGGTAAACCGAGCGGACGGTCTCACGTGCCGAGTCGGGAGAAGGATCGATCGTCTTTCTAGTATTGAGCAGCCATTCCAGATCGCGCTTTAAAGCCAGCTTCAGTTCGCGCAAGGATTGCGCGCGCGTCAACGGGATCTCGGAACGGGTTTTCGGATCACGATCGATAAGGCGGTCTAGCACGGAGAGCGTGACCGGCCCGGTGGCATCTCGCCTGGCCATGACTTACTTCCCGTCTCCCAGCGCCTGGGCTGGATCGAGTCGGCAGATGCGCTCGAAGAGTCTTTGTTGCTGAGCCTTGTCTGCCTGGATTTTGGTGCTCATCTTCATGATGGTGGCCAAGGCGCTGGCGACCACTCCCGGATCTTCCCACTCGTCCAGCTTGTGGTTTTCGATCGCCGCCGCGAGATCGTCCAGGATGGGCTGCGCGACGTTGCCCTTGTTGGTGGACGCGCAGATCTCCACCAGTTGCATCCGGCGGCGGAATCGCTCTCGTCCCGAACGCTTGCGCGCAATATCCTGCTGCAGAATTTCGAATGCCTTCCGCTCCTGGCCTTCGCGCAGGGCTTGCAGCGCCGACGCATACGCGTCTATCGGCTGCCCCGGCCAGCGTGATCCGGTGCCGTTGGAGCTTACCGAGACCCGAAGCGGCGCTTCCGGAGCAGGGGTTTGCTCGGAGGGTGCTTGGCTCAACGCGACCAGCCAGGAGCGCGTTTCCGCGTTGGCGGCCGGCGTTTCGTCCATCAGGGTGGCGTCCAGCAGTTGTGGAATGTCGGTGACCAGCGCCTTCAGTTCGGAACGAATCGCGCGGGCAATCGCCTCGTACCCTCCGCCGAGAGCGTCGCAGGCCTCGACCACGAAGCGCTGCAGATCGAGCCAGGCGCGGCTGCAGGGGAGCGCCATTGCGCTCTCCGCCGCTTCCAGCAACTGTTCGTACTTTTTATCAAGCAGTAACTTCTTCAGATGCCGGCGAAGCTCGGTGGGCGGGGCTTCGAGCCGCGTAGGATCCGCCAGCTCGATGGCCGCTCGCAACTCTCCCCAACGCAGGCCGCGCAACATAAGATACGAAGCTGGGCTGGTGGGCTCGCGCTGCCGCAGAAACGCCGCTGCCTCTGCCACCTTGCGAATCGCATCGACGCGGTCGGCAGGTTCCGAGGAAGTCTCCACGGAGATCAGAACCCCGGTACGCACTGGACCCGCGCCTTCCCCCTGCGCTTCTCCTTCGGCAGCATTTCCCGCGGCCGCGACGACTTCTACCGGATCGGGTTCCTTCTCGCGCTTTTTTTGCAGAAAGCCATGCATTAAATGGCGGGTCGCGTCCAGCGATGACTGCAATGGACCAAACGCGGGTCCGTCATCTCCGAACTTTTCGTCGCAGGTTTTCTTCAGCTGAGTGAGCGTGAGCAGGCAGGCATCAAGATCCTGCTCGGCCTGAGCGTAGAATCTCTTCGGAGTCTCTTCAAAAGCCTTATCGAAGATTTCGGGCGTGAGCTTGCCCTCTTTGACCAAAGCGGCGCGCTTCTTCTTGGCGTCGTCAGCCTTTGCCTGGTCCTCGTATCCGACTTCGCGAGATTGCTGGTAATCGAGCAGGCTGTAGGCAGCCTTCTCCACGACCGGGACAAGCTTCAGCGGGATCTCTAGCTTGGTTCCGACAAACCCCAACGGCGCCCCGCGAGATTGCGCATCGCCATCTTCCAGTTCCGGATATACCGTGTCCCAGAACTTATCGACGAAGCCGTAGCACAACGCCAGACCGTCCTTTAATCCCCCGAAGCCCTTGCGCTTGAGGAGCGCCTCCGTCAGCCAGGCGGCAAGCTGCAGATCTTTGCTCTTGTTGGTGAGCAGGTCCGTGGTAAGTTTGATGACCAGGAGGTTGTCCGCAACTTTGCGGTCGCGCTCGGTCATCCCGGGTGGCGGCTGGTCTTCCTCGCGCCGCGCTTCCTTGATTTTGTCGTAAACCGGCTCGTAGCGCAGGTTGGAGCCGCTGGGATTCGGCCCCTCAATAGGGTTCAGTAGATCGTCGGGAAAAGGCATGATAGGTCAGGCGGCCACGGAGGCTGGGTTGAACTCAAGCGCGCGTAGTTCAAGAAAAGGGATCTCCTGTTCGTCCACCAGCCACATTTTTTGGCCAAACGGAACTTGATATTCGGAACCCTCGGGCTTATCCCAGACGGTCACGCGCCCGAGACGCACAGCTTCATCGGGATGCCGCCACGAGAATGGTGCCAGTACCGGAATCAACACTTCACCCAGCTCAGTTCCTTTGAACGATGGCGCAGTGCGCACGGCCGCCGGCGTCCACAAAAGATCTCGCAGCCGCTGCGGAGGCGGGATCTGGATGGACGCAACGTGCTCCAGCGGGAGCAGAAGATAATTTCCCGCGGCAAAAATCTCGAGCCTGGCTCCCGTTCTGGGGTCGGCGTCCGAGAAGTCGCTAAACGGATTTCCGTTCGCCATTCCTCCACGGCCGGACTCGGCGTCATCCTTCTCCGCCGGAAATTCTCCGCGCTCGAATAAATCATGACGCTGGCGCTCGGCGTACAAAGCGCTGCGATAGAGCAGAACGCCCAATTCGCTGGAGGGTCCCGCCTGCGCTAGTACTTCCAACTGCTTGTCCGCGCGCTCGTATTCGCCGGCGAAGCAAAGAAGTTCGAACAAAAAGGTGCGGCGGCGCGGGTCGGTGGGATTGTCCCGCAATTCCGCGCTCAAAGCCTTAATGGCATCGGATAGCCGCCCCGCTTGATACAGCTCCTGTGGATTCATCGACGTACCCAGACTATGGAATGGATTTTGCAAACAACTCCGACCCCTTGCTGAGGACGAGACTCCTCCTGCCGAAGTTGCTGTAGAGCGTGCAGGCACCTCCGCTCCGGCCAGGTGCCCGGCTGCGGAGATGCCCCCAGATCTGAAACCAACGTTCGATCGCCCTAAGACACACGCCCCTAAGACTATGTCTGTTGGACGGCGCCAATGTTGTAGGTTGCCTTCCCAGCTTGCGTAACCGCACCACTTTGAGTGTCCTGCGTGAAATAGTCAAACTCGATCTGTTCGTAGGCGATGCTGACACTCTGAGAAGGTACGCCTTGTGCGCCTCCGCCCATGCTGTTACTGGTGATGTAGCAGTTCGTCATCAAGACCTTCAGATAGACGTAAGGGGTCGCGGCGCCCGTCGATTTGCGAAGGGAAAACGCCGTGGTGCCGATGTGCAGGCCGGTGTACAGGGCTTTCAAAATCTGATAGCTTGCCTTGTCCACCGCACAGGTGAAGCTGAAGTCCGACAGGGAGCACTTTCCAGCAGAGAGTCCCCCTCCACCGACGTCAGCGGGGTTTGAAGCACCGAACGAAAAACTGTCCAGCTCAATGTTGTCGGTCATCCCTTGCGCCTGGGATTCCCCTTTAATGGTGTCTATCAACAGATATGCATCACTTGCCATAGCAACTCCTCCTGATCACACAATCGAAATGCAAGGACCCATGCGGGCCTTGTTTTAGTGCTCCGACACGGTACAGCGGTTTATGACTTCGCAGCAGCCGGCAACTCCGCCACCAGCCGGAGCGACACACTGAGTTCATCGAGCTGAAAATGCGGCCGAAGATATGCGATGGCACGGTAAACACCGGGCTTACCTTTCACATCTTCCACATCCACACGAGCCTCGCGCAAGGGGAACTTGGCCTTGGTCGTCTGATTGGCCTTGTCGTCCTGCGTCACATACTGGCCGATCCAGCGATTCAGGAAGCGCCAGCACTCGTCCCGCGACATGAAGCCGCCGATCTTGTCCCGCATCATCGCCTTCAGATAATGCGCGAACCGGCAGGTGGCCATCATGTAAGGCAGCTGCGCCGAAATTCGCGCATTCGCCGTAGCCGCATCGCTGTCGTACAGCTTGGGCTTGTTGCAGGACTGGATGCTGAAGAATGCAGCCTTGTCCGTGCCTTTGCAATGCACCAGTGATACCAGTCCCTGATCCGCCAGTTCTTTTTCACGGCGGTCGGTAATGGCAATCTCGGTTGGGCATTTCAACGCCACATCGCCTTCGTCGGTTCGGAAGGTGTGGGAAGGAAGCCCATCCACCAGGCCGCCACCCTCAACCCCTCGAATCGCGACGCACCAGCCGTAGGTGGAGAAGGCCTGTGTCATCTTCGAGGCAAGCGCAAATGCAGAATTGCCCCAAAGATATTTGGAGTGATCGGTGCCGTCCACTCCCTCTTCAAAATTGAAGCCCTCGACCGGCGCCGTGTCTCTGCCGTAGGGCAGACGCATCAGGATCCGCGGGCACGTCAGGCAGACGTACTTCGAATCGTCGCTCTCGCGAAAGCCCTTCCACTTGGCGTACTCGGTACTGTCGAAGATCTTGCCGAGGTCCCGAGGCTGGTCCAAGTTGGTAAAGCTTGCCATGTTCAGCAACTCCGACGACGCTGCCGAAAGGAACGGAGCGTGGGCGGATGCTGCGACCTGAGAGACTTTCTCCAGCAATTCCAGATCTTCCGGATGTTTGCTGAATTCGTAATCGCCGACCAGGGCGCCGAATGGCTCGCCGCCAAAAAGACCGTACTCTTCCTCGTAGACTTTCTTGAACATCGCGCTCTGATCGAATTCCGGAGCCCGCTGCAGATCGCGCAGCAGATCCTTCTTCGAAGCATTCAGAATGCGAATCTTCAGTTGGGTGCCGGTTTCCGACTGGTCCAGCAGATACTTCAGTCCGCGCCAGCTTGATTCCAGTTTCTGGAACTGGGCGTGGTGCAAGACCTCGTTTAATTGCAGCGAAATCAGATGGTCGATCTGCGCTACCCGGGCGGAGATCATCTGGTCGGCATCGCGACCTATGGTCATCGAGCCTTCGAGCACCTGGGCAACGAATTCCTTGATCAGCCCCTTGCCGCGTTCGCGCGCACTCGGATCGCCAAACCGTCCTTGCTCAACAATCTGGTCGAGAATACTCGACTCCCCGGCCTGTTCGATAACAGCAGTACTACCAGCAATTTTTTGCGTCTCAGGCATTAGGTTCTCCCTTCCCGACTTCGGACTTGAGTTTGTCTAGCTTATCGGTCTTGCTTACCGCGTCGAGCAACGCCTCGTCCAACTTGTCGTTGGTTTGCAGCGTGCCCTTCAAATCATTGAGTCGCGTGCGCAGGTCAAGCAATTCCTTCAGAGGCTTTACCTGCCGCGCTACTTGCTCGGGTTCGAAGTCTTCCAGGCTCTTGAACCTCAAATCCACCTTGAGTTGCCCGGCGCTGGAATCCTCGCTCAGTTTGTTTTCGACCGCGAACGAAAGGTGCGGCTTCATGCTCTCCAGTACGGAATCGAAGTTGTCGGGCGTCACCTCCACGAAGCGGCGCTCTTTGAGCTTCGGTAGCGGTTGTTCGGGTTGCCCGGTGAAGTCTCCAAGGACGCCGACGACGAAGGGCAATTCCTTAATCTCAATCGCGCCTCCGGTTTCGACGTCATAGGTAATTTGAACGCGGGGCGGACGCACCCGGTCCAATTTGTGCTGTGTGCTGGGTTTTGCCATATTATCTCCCTACCTCTTCGAGTTTTCGAGGAAGTGCCTTTTCAGTGCAAGTATTCCGATTTTGCAGTCAACCAGGGGACGTCACAGTCAGGGGAAAAACACCCCAAAAAGGAAAGTGGCCAGCCTCTCGCCACTGACCGTACGAGTCGTGGAGCAACGGTTTATCACATGCCCTTACCGCAGTCAAGCGCCAAGCTCTTTTTTGCGGGAAAATCTTTCCCGCTCGGACAAGATCCATGTTCAACGCCGCATTTCCCATGATCAGGATAGTGTTTGCGGTCGGCCAAACGTTACAAAAGTCACATCGGGCGTGCTGTGCGCGTCTTGCTTTACTCCTGGCTGCAGCCGGCAAGGGGGTTAGCGGTAAGCTAATGCGTCCAGCGGCCGGCAAGCCCTCGCAACGGATCGGCAATCGACTGAAATCTCATGACCCGCACCCGGTCCCGGTCCTTCAACGAAAGCAATGGAATCAGGCCTTCTTCGAGAAGGCGCGCTCCTGCATCCTCGGTGAGCAGCAACTCGGCACAAGGCTTCGATTCGGACTCACCCTTTTTTCCATAAACATGCAGGGGCAGCCGATCGATTTCCGTCATTGTTCCGGGACGCATGTCCCATCCGGCATGGCTGAAAGACTGGGCCAGCAGCAGGGCGAGTGCGAACGCGGGATTCCCCCATAAGTAATCTTCGTGCTCCGGCGGCTCCGGAAATTCTTCGAAGTCGAACGATTCCGCCGGAGATGTCTGCTTCCCGTAGGGCAATCGCAGCAAGAATCGCGGAAGCGCCAGTCCGATGGAGCTGGCTTCGGGCCGACGCCGGAATTCGGTCCAACCGCCGGATAACTCCTGGGGCATTTTCCACTCTCGCGGATGCGGCGCGGACGGCAGCGAAGCGCAACCCAGCAAACCAGAGTTAGCTTCGGCAAGAAATGGTGCACCGGCGCGGTGCGCGATGGCGGCCATGCGAGACAGCGTTTCCGCGTCCTCGTTCCGCGAGCCGAAGCTGTAGTTGCCTACGATGACCGCCCAAGGCTCCGCCCCCGCAGTCTCGACGCTCTGCTCCACCAGCAGGCGATAGATTCCCGTATCTCGCAGGTCCGTGGCGGATTTCAGGTCCGCAGCCAGTTCCTCTTTGGAGACATCGATGAGATAAAGCTTGAGCCGCGAACCGGTCTCAAGTTCACGAACGAGAAGAAAAGTCGCGCGCCAAATGGCCTCTAGAGCCTGGAAATCTCGATTGTGGAGAACGGAGCGCATCAGTGCGCCAACGCCGCGATCGATCACGCTGAGGACTTCCGGCTGCCGGGAATCTGGCGCGCTCACCAGATGCCGAGCAGCGACGCGTTGCGCGAACTCGCGGACTTCATCGGGCTTGCGCCTGTATCGATCGTCGGCGATGCGAGATTCCGTCTGCTCGATCATTTCGTCAAGCAGGCTGCCGGAAGCCAACCGCGCGGCGTTGGGCACAGCCGCAGGCAGCGTGTCGGGCGTTCGCGCTTCCGGCACCGAGGCGGAAGAACCCAACCCTAATTCGTCCGCCGTTTGCTGAAACGTTGACGGATCTTGCAGGCGGGCTCGCAACCCTCGTAATTTAGAAAAAGCTTGCAGTTGCTGGAAAATCCGGTCGGGATGGAAGTCCTCGATCTCGGAAAAACGCAAGTGCAACGAGGGGTCCCCAATCGCCAACTGAATTTCGGCAGCGCTGCGGGATAGCACCTCGTCGAAGTTGTCTCGATCTACGAACACGACGCCACGCTTGCCAATCGTCTTCGCTTCGGAAATCCCGCGATTGACGCGCCCGCTGAAGTCACCCAGAATTGCGATGCGAAAGGGAGTCTGAAGCGACTCTCGGGCGCCCGAACTATCTTCGCCCCCCGTCAGGTTGACGCCACCGAAGTCGAACGCTTTCGGCATGGAGAACTCCTTGGGGGTTAGTTCCTTGACGTAGAACGTATTAAAAGGATTCAGGACTGCTCGAAACCGGCCTCGAGCTCATGCCGTCGAACCGCTATTGTTGATCTTTCTGAATGAGGTCGAGTTTGTGCAACCCCTCTTTTGCATCCTGATTGTTGGGTTGTAATCCCAGGATTTTGCGGTATTCTGTGCGGGCCTTGCCGTAGCTCCCCGCTCCCGCATCTGGTTGTGCCATTCTGAGCAAAGCAGGAATGTCCTTCAGGGATATGCCGCCGGATTCTTCCAAATAAGGGGCCTGCGTCTGGGCAGTATCCTTCTGGCTCTGCACGCGATCATCCGCCGCGGCCTTGTCCGGCATCTGCGGCTGGGCCACTACCGGCACTTTAGCCGCCGGTTTTACGATTGGCGGCTTCGCAATCTGGGATTTGAGGATCGCTGATTTCCCATTTTCCGGTTTGACAGTCTTCGATTCCGGCTGCGGCCTGTCGGACCCCAGTTCGCTCGTAGCGGGTGCCTGTTTCTCCGGGATTTCGGTTGCTCCGGTCCGGTCCTGCTGCGCCGGAATTGGACGTTTCGAAATTTGCGCCGGCCGGTAAAACATTGCGAACAGGGCTGCCGCCAGGACTAGCGCTACGACCCCAAGCAGGATTCTGGCGCGCGTGAAGAATGGCCGCTCTCCGAACTCGTCAAACCCTTCTGCGATGGAACTGCCTGAGCTTTCCCGGAGTTCTTCAACCATCCGAGGGCGGCCCTGCGCGCGATGGACGAGCGGGCTGGATTGCCAAGAAGTAGTTTCTGAGCCATTCCTGGAGTCAACATTGCCGGTTCCGATCACTGGCGGCAAAGCTTCGCCGGTCGGCCCTCCGCGCGCGAAGGGAGAATGAACCATCACGGTTGCCCCCACGAGCGGAATGTCACCGCTTTGTGGTTCGGCCTCATCGGATATAGAAACCTGTAAAAGAGCGAGTCGGTCCGGCGTCGTCCACACCAACTCCGTCAACTCAATCTGCCGCTCTCCCAGGATCGTTGTCCGTGCGGAAACGGTGCGAAGCGGTAAGCTCGGAACGTCGCGTAGGCGCTCGGAGACACTCTCAGCGAGCAGAATCTGACCCGGGTTTGCCTGCCGAAGCGCCTGTTGGATCGTCTCTCCGCTGAAGCCTGCGGAGTCGCTCGTCCGCGGCCGATAAAGCAGAACTGCGGCTCCAATGCGTTCGCCCGGGCGGCACGCCAGAAATTCGAGGAGCGTCTGAATCCGCTTGGCGGCAACAATTGCTTGCCGGGAACCGTCGAAGTGCGCGCTCATGATGGCGAGCGATTCCTCAGCAATCCGGCCGTGGCTGGCACCCACCAGGTCCGCAATCATATAAATCAGAACGCTGTCGGTCTTCCAGGTCAGCGGTGCGCTGGAGCCGGGCTGTTTCGGAGCCCACAGCCGAACCGCGATATCAGTCGCGTCCGCACCGGCATTTCCGGCCCACGGCCCTGGAGATTGGTCAGGGTTTGCAAGCTCGAATTCGCGGCTGTCGGTTTTCTGCTCGTAGCGCGCCATGTTTTTAGACTTCCTGCCGTCTTTAAGCCGGGTGTAGGTTACTGCAAAACAGCGGCCCAAGCAAATACTTATCGCGCTGCTGAATGGCACTCTTGTGCCCTGCATCCGCCACTTGCGACGGCTTGACTTCGCGCCCACCGAGATCGCATCGGTAGCCGAGGAGTTGAAGAAAGAGCAAGTTGCCGAATGGATTCAACGCGCGGAGCGCCCCGTACAACAGGACGACTACACCACCCTCAGAGAAGTTCTGTTGCGCTTGTTGAGAGTGGATAGCCAGCACATAAAAGCGCGCCAACTCATTGCGCAAGTGCAACAAAACCTGACGTTTCGGCAGCGTGCGGAACAGATCCGGCAGTTGCGAAACCAAGCCGAGGAAGCGGCCAGCAATAAGCGATATGAAGAAGCCTTCCTCGATCTGCAGGAAGCGTGCCGTCTCGATCCCGCAAATTCGGAACGATCTGACAAGAAACAATGCATTGATTAAGCCGCCATGGGCGTGATCTGGACGGCGAAACCGAGGTTCTTTAAGCGGTTCACGAGTTGCAAGACGTGCTTGCCTTGGGCGCGTTTGTCGAAGTG
>Ga0182018_10000248_pt1 | contig 71195 bp, 53 predicted proteins | sample 812P2MmetaG_FD_120490 | JGI IMG/M metagenome (GOLD analysis project Ga0182018, IMG submission 120490) | Permafrost microbial communities from Stordalen Mire, Sweden - 812P2M metaG | ecosystem: Environmental > Terrestrial > Soil > Wetlands > Permafrost | place: Sweden: Stordalen | collected... | reverse complement strand
TATCGGCTCATGCAACAAGCGGTCGCGACCGCGACGATCACCTATGCGGCCCTGGTTCAGCCGCCCCAACGGTCACCGGCAAAACCACAAGAGGTTGGGGCTACCTGAGTCACGTGGATAGCCCTTTTGACTTTTTGGTTTTTTCTCAGCGCCTCAGCGTCTCTGCGGTGAATATTCTCTGCTATACTCCCTTCGAGCGCCTCTGACACACAAAGCCGTCCGATAACTATCAGCCGCGGCCCGCACCCTCAGTCTACGTGTGTCTTCCAAAGGAACTCGAATGCCCAACTGGCAATCCAATTTTTTCCGCGGCGTCGCGCTCGATTTCTGGCGTCTCGCCATGACTCCCGAAATCACCGCCACCGAAGTCCAATTCCTCGAGCGCGCCCTCGCCATCGCCCCCGGCGCCCGCCTCCTCGACGTTCCCTGCGGCAACGGCCGCCACGCCATCGAGCTCGCCAAGCGTGGCTGCCGGCTCACCGGTATCGACCTCGCTGCCGAGTACATCGACGAAGCCCGCCGCGCCCCTGTCGACGCCGAATGGATCCTCGGCGACATGTGCCATCTCCCCTGGTCCGATACCTTCGACGGCGCCTACTGCATGGGCAACAGCTTCTGCTACCTTGACCCCGAGGCCGCCCCCAAATTCCTCCAGGCCATCGCCCGCGCCCTAAAGCCCGGCGCCCGATTCGCCCTCGCCACCGGCATGGCCGCCGAGTCCATCCTGCCCACGCTGCAACCCAAACGCTGGCACCGCACCGGCGACATCCTCACCCTCAGCGAGGCCCGCTACGATGCCGCCGAATCCCGTCTCGATATCGACTACACCTTCATCCGCAACGGCGAAATCGAAACCCGCCCCACTTCCAGCTACTGCTTCACCGTCGCCGAAATCCGCCGCATGCACACCGCCGCCGGCCTCGATACCGTCGAACTCAGCGCCTGGGGCGCCGAGGGCCCCTACCGCATGGGCTCTCCAGGCCTCCTCATGGTCAGCCAAAAGCCGAGCTCTTGACACCGAGCCGCGACCTTTCTTACCGAGCGGTAGCATTTCTTACCGAGCGGTAGCATTTCTTACCGAGCCGCGACCGTGAGGGAGCGGTCCCCGAGTCGTACAATATCGACTTGAACAAGAAAACCTGGCTCCTCGGCACAGGCTCGCTCGTAACCGTCGCCGCCGCGGTCAAACTCCTGCTCCACCTCTACGCCGGCCGCCACTACGGCTTCTTCGTCGACGAGCTCTATTACCTCGACTGCGCCCAGCACCTCGCCTGGGGCTACGTCGACCAGCCCCCGCTCATCGCCTTTATCGCTAGAGTCGCGCGTACCCTCTTCGATCATTCCCTCTCCGGCATCCGCCTGCCCGCAGCCCTCGCCGGCGCCACCACCGTGCTCCTCACCGGACTCCTCGCCCGCGAGCTCGGCGGCGGACGCTTCGCGCAAGCCATCGCCGCCCTCTGCTTCCTGCTCGCGCCCGGCATCCTCGCCATCGGCCATTTCCTTTCCATGAACGCCTTCGAGCCGCTCCTCTGGATGGGCTGCGCGCTCATCGTCATCCGCATCGTCCGCTCCGGCAACTCGCGCCTCTGGATCTGGTTCGGCCTGCTCGCCGGCATCGGTCTCGAAAACAAGCATTCCATGCTGATCTTTGGATTCGCGCTCATTGCCGGCTTGCTGCTCACCCGCGAGCGCCGCATCCTCGCCACGCGCTGGCTCTGGGTCGGCGGCGGCATCGCGTTCCTCATCTTCCTGCCCAATCTCGTCTGGAACATCCAGCACCACTTCCCATTTCTCGAACTGCAAGCCAACATTCGCCGCAGCGGCCGCGACGTCCCCCTTACGCCCATCGCCTTCTTCGCCCAGGAAACCCTCGCCATGCTGCCCCTCAGCCTGCCCATCTGGCTCGCCGGCCTGTGGTATCTGTTCTTCCATCGCGAAGGCAAAACCTACCGCGCTCTCGCCTGGGCCTGGACATTCTCCGCTGCCATCGTCGTCGCCCTCAGCCCGCGCATCTACTATCTTTTCCCCGCCTACCCGCTGCTGTTCGCCGCCGGCGGCGTTGCCTGGGAGCGCTGGCTCGCCGCGCCGCGATTGCAATGGATCAAGCCCGCCTACGCCGCCCTGATGATCCTGATGGCCGCCCTCCTCGCGCCAACCTTGCTGCCGCTCCTCCCGCCGGAGACTTACATTCGCTACGCCGAACGCACCCACCTCCAGCAGCCCCGCATCGAGACCGCCAAGCTCGGCCCGCTCCCCCAACTTTTCGCCGACCAGTTCGGCTGGCCCGAGATGGCCGCCACCGTCGCCGGCGCCTTCAACACCCTGCCGTCTGAAGTCCGCGCCAAGACCTGCATCTTCACGCAAAACTACGGACAGGCCGGCGCCATCGACTTCTTCGGCCCGCAGTACGGCCTCCCGCAAGCCATCAGCGGCCATCAAAGCTACTTCCTCTGGGGCCCGCGCGGCTGCACCGGCGAGAGTGTAATCGTGCTCGCCGGCCGCCGCCAGACTCTCGAAAGCGAATACGCCTCCGTGCGCATAGTCGCCCGCGTCGAGCACCCCTACTCCATGCCGTACGAACACTTCGACGTGTATTACTGCCAGGGCTTGAAGCTCCCGGTAAGTGAAGTCTGGCCCCACGTGAAGAATTGGGACTAGCGATGTGGGGCGGGCTGGCAGCCCGGTTGACCAACAGTTCGCCCGCCTCGGCAACTCTCCACACCTCCGCACCTTGCAGCGGGAGTGACTCCGCCATCCGGCAGCCGCTCTTTCCGAGTCGCGCGTATTCCGGCCGGAGCTCGGGGTCCGTCGGCAAATGCTTCGCGACCAGGGAGGAGTAACCGTAGACCAGGGTCTGGGGCCGGCTTCCGAGTGGCCAATCCGCGGGACCCGCCTAGCGGCTAGTACGAAAGGGTTCTGCGGCGGCAGGCGCGCCGCGGAGTAAGCCTTCCGTGCCCAGGTCTTCATCAATGTCCGGCCAGTGAATCCCATAGCCTGCTCCGCTTACTTTCCAGCGTGATCGCTGTTCCATGGTAGCGTTCAAAAGCCGCGGATACCACGTCAGTGGCACGATAATTGTGCGCCCGTCTGCTAGGTCCACCGCCAGTGTGTCTTCAGTGACGTGCACGTCGCGTACCCGTTCGCCGGAATTGAGATGCGAAGCGTTCATTCCATTTCTCCAACAAGAAAGTGCGATTCTCCGCCACTAGCCGGTGGACTCGCCGAAGCTCCACCGGACCGAACCCAAGATTTCTGGCCAGCGCAACCGGGGCCAGCCAGAACCTCGCCGACTGATCGTCGGGATCCACATGCACATGGGGAGGCTCGTTTGGCTCATGGCTGTAAATAGATGCGCTATGGCCCCACCATCAGTATGGTTGGCACGCCTTTCAGTATCTCACCGTACTGCGGTGGATTCCCGATGCATTGTTGTCAATTCGCTGCCGGGCGCGGCTGTGGGTGCCGGGACTAGGAAGCTTCCCACCGCACTGGGCGATCAGGGAGGTACTGTTGCTCAGTGAGCCGGTTCGGGACCAGTCGCCGGCCAAAGTGCGAGATGGCTAAGCGATCTAGAATCAAACAGATTGGCCGGTTCTTAAGTGTTTATCTAGGCCACCGTCCGCATCGTCCCCGACTCGGAGAGAGCTGCGCCATCGATATCGAAATCTTAACGCCGCTGATTCCGCTCCGGTCCGCCCGAAGCGCCCGTCGTGCGTCGGAACAAGCTGCGCCCCTTCGTGGGAATTTTCGCCGGACAAATTTCCGCGTAAGCACTATATGAGCGGGCGCAGCTCCAGATCGACCCGCAGATGCCGGTCGCCGCGCAGAATACCGACCGAGTAACGTCCTCCCGGGCGGCGTAGCATGGCCCGTATCTCAGTCAGGGTCATTTCCCCGGCCGATCGCTTGTCTATAGATTCGACGATGTCCCCGTGCTCGATTCCGGCATCCGCCGCCGGTGAATGCGGCACGGTCCGTCTGACTACGAACCGGTGAAAGTCGGGACCCTCCGCCCCAATCCTCAATCCACTCCGATCATACTCAGCGGGCTGCCCGTAGCTGGCGTTCGGTGTCAGCCGTATGCGTTTATTTGGATTGTCGAAAACCACGTCGAAGCGCTCCAGAAACTCGGCGCCTATCAGCCCGGCATAATCCTTGGCGGCCATCAGCCCTTCCACATCGTCGGCAAAAGTGATCGGGGCGTTTGTCACCGAATAGGGACCGACATCCACCCGATCGGCCCGGCCGTCTCTCGACGCGGTCCGTCCCCCCGTGCTGGTTCCCGGCTCCTCCAGCACCTTCATGTTTGCGGGCGGGACATGGTGCGCATCGCTGAACGGCTTGTAAAGGTCGGCGTAAGTGTTGGCCCCGCCATCGATGAGAAAACTGCCCGCCAGCGGCTCGATACCGGGGAGGATGATCGTGGCGTCGATGAATGGGAAGCCATGTTCATCCACGCGGACCGGAAGCGGCCTCGCGCCGGCCGGCGGTTTGTACCGGCCAGGCAGATAAATCGACACCCTGCGGCGCGCATAGTCCACCTCCACCACAAAATCGTCGAACAGGCGCGACCCAATAATGCCGTCGACCGTGTGACCTATGCTGGGTTCGATGCCTTTCAGATCGATCGCGATTAGCACGCGGTGTGTCAGGTCGAGGCCCGGCAAACCAATCTCGACATCCCTGATCACATCGGCATGTATGGCGTCCGATCCTCCGCCCCGGGCCGTAGCAGTGCCGCTATTTTGCAGCGATATCCGGCGCCCGAACTCACGATCGACCGTAAATCCCTGCGAGGCGTTGTCCAGGATGAACCAACCGGGGTGGCCGTTCACTGTTGCCTGCACCAGCACCAAGCCATCCGCGATCACCTCGACCGGAATTCCCACCGCCTCGTCAGCCGACGTAAACCGATACGAAGGCGGCGGAGACGCCGGAGCTTGGCCGAAGGCGGACGCCGCAACCATAACCACCAGTGTAACTAGGAGACCTGCTAATTGGCCAAGTACGGCCGTCCGTGCGGAAGTTCGCGCCGACATTTGAGCAGTTCCCCTTCCCTGCAGCGATAGTCGCCAAGACGAGCATAAATGCGTCACAATTCATATGTGACCCGTCATCGGACAATCCTGCTGCTCGCCTGTGCGCCGCTATTTGCACAGCAGTATACCATCGCGACCATCGCCGGAAACGGCGTCGCAGGTGCGTATTTCACTTATCCCACCAGCGTTGCCGTGGACGCGGCCGGCGATGTCTATGTCGCCGACTGGAGCGGATACATTCGTAAAATCTTTGTACGGAATGGCGCCTCTAACATAGTCGCCGGCACGGGAATCCTGGGATACGGCGGCGACGGTGGACAGGCAACCAACGCCATGATTGGCAAAGCCATCAGCCTGGCGCTCGACAGCGCCGGCAACCTCTACTTTGCCGACGGCGATAACAATCGCATTCGGCGTGTAGATGCATCCACTGGAATCATTACCACGGTGGCCGGCACGGGCGCCGCGACGGGCAACGGCGACGGAGGACCGGCCGTCAGCGCCGTAGTTTCTCAGCCCACCGGGATCACAGTGGATGCCGCGGGCGATCTTTATTTTTCCAGTTCCTGGGCCCGGGTTCGAAAAGTCAGTGCCGCCACCGGCATTATCGAGACTGTTGCCGGTCAGGTAGTCACCAGTTTCGCGGGCGACAACGGACCGGCTGTCGACGCTCTGTTCTGGGATCCCATACCCTCCGCAGTCGACCGGAGCGGGAACCTCTACATTGCCGACTACGAGAACTCCCGCGTGCGGATGGTGACAGCGGCCACGGGAATCGTGACTACCGTCGCCGGCTCGGGCAATTGCGTGACGGAAGTACCTCCCCTGAACGTATTGGTTTGCCAAAGCGGATTCAGCGGCGACGGCGGACCAGCCACGGACGCGCTCCTGAACTATCCCTCCTCAGTGGCATTGGACCCTGCCGGGAATCTTTACATCGCGGACACCATCAATCACCGCATACGGTGGGTTGACGCGGCATCGGGCTTCATCTATACGATCGCGGGAAACGGGCAAAACGGATTCAGCGGCGATGAGGGGCCCGCATTGGCCGCGGAATTCAGCTTCCCCGCGAGTATCGCTCTCGATCGATCCGGCCGAGTCTACTTCGCCGACGAGAACAACAATCGAATTCGCGTACTGACTCCGGTAGCATCGATATTCGATTTATTCAGACGCGGTCCGCGACGCTGAAATCACACTCAGGAACCAGCCCGTAACTGTCCGATAAGAGCGCTGGGTAGGGCAGGCTCAGTGGAACTCTCTTGTCGCGGTTGCCGCACTCCTGGCCGTCGCCGATCTGCCGGTATTTGAAGCGAATCGCCTGACCGTTCGAATAGAGTCCGGCACGCGGCGCGCTTCTGCCTCGCGATGGGGGTGTTCCAGCTCGCTTTGCAGCACAGCGGCGCCCGATCGAGACTCCTGCCTAGAAAGTTCCTTTGTGCGTTTCCGCCGCCGGCCGGAGACTGTACACAATCTGGCGAGCTAAATCCTCTGGGAGGCTCGGCAGAAAGGTCAAATGGCCGCTACAAGTGCCGTTCTTCCCTGGGACGCTGAACGTATACCATTTCGGGTCCGCGGGATGGGCCGATGCCTTGTCCTCATAAAAAATTCGGCTGGCACTGTTCTCGAAGCTTTTCCTTGCTTATATTGAGGATCGACTTAAGGTGCTCGGTGAGCGGAGCAAAGGCCTGCCCGGGCTGGCTGGTGACCACCACCAGCGCCGTCGACGCGTCGTGGAGAACGGCCGCACTGTGGCTCTCGCCATAGAGAGACCAATCGGGCGGAACAGCGAGTTGGCAGGCGTTCTTGGAGTCTTTGACGATTTGCCAGCGGGAGACCCACGGGTAGAGCCCGAAAAGCGACGATAGAATCGCCTGCCACGTGGTCCAGTGGAGACGCTTCCGGGGCGGACGGCGGCCGGGAAGCATGACGCACGCCGGTGTCGGCGAAGTGAAGAATTCGACTATATAATGAATGCGGGCTCTCGATGGTACTGCTTTCGTCCAACCCTCATCGGAATCCATCGGTCCGATAACGCGTGGTGTCGGCAGTAACCTGCAAGCGAGCCTGGTGGTTGGCTTGCGGAAAGGGTAACGCAAACATGGACAGAAGACGGTTCATGAAAGACTCGGCAGTCGTACTGGGCTCGCTGGTTTCCGTTGAAGGCGCCGAGAGCGCCTCTACGCAGGAGCAGGGTTTCACACCAGGTCAGGAGGCGCCGGGCAAAATTGGCCGGCCCGTGCGAGCAGTGAGCATCGGCTTTAAACCAGGACTGTCGCTCGATGACATCGCCGGCCTGGTTGACAAAGAGGGAGCGCGAGGCGCCGACATTATAGCTTTGCCGGAGACTTGCCGAGGCCAGAATGACAAGAGCGAAGAGGGCCTGGACGGTCCCACTATCTCAACTTTGGCTCGCTTGGCCGGTAAACACCGAACGTACATCGTCTGTCCCATCGATCGCAACGATGCAGGCCGCCGCCTCAATTCCGCGGTCCTCCTCGACCGGCGCGGCCAGGTAGCCGGGCTTTACGACAAGCTGTATCCCTACGCCGAGGAGTTCGCCCGCCGTCCCGGCGTCCAGCCGGGTCAGGCTGCCCCGGTCTTCACCACTGACTTCGGCCGCGTCGGCCTGGCGATCTGTTTCGACGTGAATTGGGCGCCTCTTTGGCAGCGGCTGTCGGACCTGGGGGCGGAACTGGTAATCTGGCCCAGCGCCTACTCCGCCGGCAGGTCGCTGCAAGCGCGCGCCATCGACTTCAGTTATTACGTCATGAGCGCGACCTGGACTCCCGATTGTCTGGTGTACGACATCGATGGGGAGCAGCTTGTATATCACCATAACAACGTGTCCGACGGTATTAACGTCACTCGCTTCACATTCGACTTGGACCGCTGCCTCTTTCACCAGGATTTCAACTTACCTGCGAAGCTCGCGAACCTGCTCAAGGAGCACGGAGAAGATGTGGAACGCGAAAAATGGCTTCCCATGGAAGGATGGTTCCTGCTCAAAGCCAGGCGCCCGGGAGTAAGTGCCCGCGAGTTGGCGCGCAAATACGGATTAGAGGAACGGAGACCTTATATCAATCGCAGCCGGTGCGAGATCGATAAGCTGCGAGGGTGGCAGTTCTCCTAAAGGATGGAGAGCCAATGAACCGCCGGGCGTTCCTGTCCAGTGGCCTCGCCGCAGCCATGGTGATCCCGAGGTCGCGCGCCGCCGGTGAACGCGTCAATCATCGCCTGCCCGCGAGCGACGTTCATTATCGCAGGGTGCGATCGTACATTGAGGATGTCCCCGTCCCCGAGTACCGCTGGGCATCCGACGCGGCGTACGAACGATTCCGCGATATTAAGTTCGGAGTGCGATTGCATTGGGGGCCATACTCACTTCTCGGCCAACCGCAGGAGTCATGGCCGTTCTTGAAACTGTCTTACCCGGAACGGCAGCGCTATCAGGCCATGTACCAAACGTGGAATCCGCGCGGCTTCAGCGCCGATGAGTGGATGGATTTGTTCGCTGCTTGCGGCATGAAGATGTTCGCTTTTACCACCAAGCATCACGACGGCTTCTCCATGTTCGACACCCGTACCCGCGTCCGGCAGCGTACCGACTGGGTGGCTCCGGGCGGACCGAAGATCGAGCCGTGCGATCTGGCTTACAGCATGATGGAAACTCCGTTCCGGCGGGATGTGGTGAAAGAACTCTGCCAGGCCGCCCGCCAACGCGACATAAAAATCGACCTCTATTTTTCCCACCCCGACTGGTACGACGCCGATTTCCGGCCCTATGCCTATCATCCTTTACAGGTGCCTTCGTCCGATCTTTTAACCACGGATTATCCGGATGTGAAACAGCGCCTGGGCGCTGAAGAGGTGATTGTCCCCGATCCAAGCCCGGCTGAAGTCAGCCGCATGATGGCCCGGCACCGCGCCCAACTGACCGAACTCCTGACCAACTACGGCCCCATCGACATGCTTTGCCTGGATCAGTGGTTAGGCCCGCAGGTGTGGCCCGCGCTTCGTGAGACCATCCTGCATCTGCGAAAACTGCAACCCGGCGTCATGCTTCGCGCACGAGGGATTGGCAATTACGGCGACTACTATACTCCCGAGGGGTTTGTACCGGGCGACAAGGGTAATACCGATACGCCATGGTTCGTCATCTACCCTCTAGGGTCTTCATTCTCCTATGAGCCCATCGCCGGGAATTACAAAGGAGCCGCTTGGGTAGTGCGGAACCTGATCGATACGGTAGCCAAGGGCGGTAATTTCATGGTGGGGATCGGCCCGGACGGCGACGGCCGCTTCCACCCTACCGCGATCGGCCAACTGAAGGAGGTCGGAGATTGGCTGAAGGTCAATGGCGGGGGCATTTATTCCACTCGCGCTCGCGACGCCGACCTGTGGTCCGAGGGCGCCGATATTCGGTTCACCCAAACCAGGGACAAGAGAACCATCTATGCGTTTGTGTTGAAATGGCCAGGCGAGAAACTGCTCCTCCGTTCGGTCCGGCCGGCCGAAGGGTCGGTCATCGAGATGCTGGGAACGGGTGCGGCACTGAAATGGAGTCTGACCGGCGACGGCCTCGAAGTGCAGATCCCGCCCGGACTCCAGGATGAATCCCGGCGTCCATGTCGTTTTGCCTGGGGCTTGAGGATCCGCGCGGCGGCCATGTAATGCCCGTTCCGCCGCATTGTTGGTGGTATCCAAACCAACGCAGTGCCGGAAGGTGAACAAGCAGGGTTGCTCAGGTTCGAGATGGCCCGCCAGTCGATGGCGCAGCGGCACGCTCTCGGCGGCATCATTGCTATCGGATGCCTTCTATTTCTTCTGCCCATACGTAGCAATGTCGGCATCGCTGATTCGGTATTTTTCCATCAACTTCCCTGCTTTTTCAAATATTTGTTGCTCGGTCGCGTCCTGTAGATTCGCTTCAAAATTTGCTTTAAAATCTTTCCATTCCTGATTCCAACCTTTAAGATTTACCCCCTTCAAATGGAGGGCTTGATGTATTCCCTCCGAGAGAAATACCGTGTGTTCGTCAATCTTGATACCAGCCTTTTCAAACCAGGTCCTCAACTCCTGCGGGAAGAGGTGGTGTTGATGTTCAGAGGGGTAGGCTGTGCGTTTTTGCACGCCGTGCTGCGACAGAATGTCAGCGTCTTCGATGCTCTCTGTTCCTTTTGGCCGGGCGCTAGTTGGATCAGGCCCGAACTGCCTCCCGCCAGGTTGGCCTTTTGGCGGCTTGGCCGCTGCCGGCGTAGGCGTTACCGGGGGAGTCGGAACAGTCGGCGTTTTGGTCTGGGGCGCCGGAGAGGGGACAAGCTTTCGTACCATCTCTACGGGATGCGGATCGGCCGGATGAACCCGATCGCCAGCGACAGCCCGGCGCTGCTGGGGTGTCGCGTTGTCGTTGGCCGCGGCAGTGTGTCCGTCCACTGCCCCGCCCGAGGGCGGCGTTTTGTTCGGCGGCTGCTTTACCGGTCTCGTATTGGGGTTGCCTTGGAGGTCCAGGGATGCAAGATGGTCTTGGCGCTGGGGTGTCCTTTGGCCACCACCCTGGTTCACTCCCCGGATGGGCGGCCCCTCAGTCTTGCCCGCAGTGACCGGCTCGTGCGGAACGGGCTGCGGAGCCGATGGTTCGACTACCTGCGCCGGCGGCATCTCGATGGGAGGTTTGACCGCGGGAGGGTTGGCCGGCGCCATGTCGGCCTTAGGAGGCACGAGGCCTGGTACCACTGGCGGCGCCGTTAGTGCGGGGCTCGATTCGCCGCGGTCCCCGGTCCATTCTGATACTTCCGTCTGAGTCCCCGGACCAACTTCCAAGCCGGCCCCGCCTTCGTAGTCATTTGCGCTTGGGGCCTCTGACATGGCCACGATCGCTCCCGCGTTGTCCAGCCCGCCGCCTACAATGGCTCCAATGTCTTCCCCTTTTTCACCGTCGATAATTCGACCAACCACGCGTCCTGTTAGAGCACCAGGTCCGCTGTTCTCTACGCTTTCCGCTTTCTGGTTAAATCTTGTGAGCGCGACATATTCCCGCTGCAACTGACTGTCGCGATATGCTACAAAATTCTCGCCGCCGTACTTCTCGTCTACCCCATCTTCGCAATCGTATGTCGGGCCTTTAAAAGTATGTTTGTCCTCGCAAGCGTCATACTCTTTCTTCAAGCGCGCATCGAACTCTGCCTTGAATTCTGCCTTGGTCAGGTACTCCGGATCTCTGTTGTCAAAGTTTACGTCGTCGACCGTTGCAATATCCCCGGACGCCTTTGGCATTTTCTTGACCATGGCGTCGTCACGCTCGGCCCGGGACATCGACCGCCGTTCCTTTATTTCGATCCAAGACCACGGGTATCTAGTCTGCGGGATTTTCCCGGTTTTAGCGTAAACTTTGTGAGCATCCGCTAGTTCTTGCGTGACTTGCTGGCCGGCATGCTGCATCTTGTCGCTATAGAGAGGGCTGAAGCCCAATTCATCCCCCTTCGTCGCGACCAGGTAGTTTTCAAGTTCTCTTTTTTTTGCAGCATCTGGAGGCATCGATGCTCGCCGTTGCCATTCCGCATCCGCCCGTTGCATTGCGGACGACTGCGCCGGGCCGGCGGCCTTCGATTGCCCAGTTCCATGGCGTGCGAGAGCGGCTCAGTCCGCCCCTATTACCACCATCCACATGTCGAAAACGTCTACGTCATTCGGATTCGGATTTCCAGCCATTTCAGTGTTCCTCCTGCGTCCATAAAGCACCTTTGTACTTTGCCTGGCCGCCCTGGAGCGGTGCCTCGATTTACGGCCCGATTCGCTACCACCGGTCCGACGAGCTGCCTGCCGTCGGGGGACCGTAGCGGACGGAGGGCGGTCGCCTCCCGCAGGCGCGTAGAGCCGCGACACCGTTGCCCCGACCCAAGGTCCGCCCAGCCTACTTCGTTGACACCTGGGTGACGACCCCGTGGATCGCCTGTGGACCGAAATGTCCGGTTGCAGGTCCGGTGTACACCAGAGTCATGTTCGAAAACTCGACCGTCGACCCTCCAGTGATGCAGACCTGGAGCGTGGATGAACCCTTTGACTCAAAGGGCGCGGGACTTCCATTCCCCGTATGGTGGCCGTACTCGTCACCACGACACCAGAGCCACTGGTGGCAGGGCTGTTGGCGGGGCAGACGCTTGTGTCGTAGCTGACGGTGGCGTTCGTCATGCTGATATGGTGAGTGTGGGGGCTCCGAGTAGCGGGGTTTGTGGGATCCACCTGAGTGGCCCCGGTAATCCCATAGTCGGACGTCTCCATCGTCAGGTCCGCCGAAAAACTGGCTGTGCCGGATCTCACTACGTCCAGGGACCACGTGCCGCGAATTTCCCACGGACCGCCGGATACGGTTGAAGGCGAGTAGTCGTTGACCACGCCCTTAAAATGCACCAGCCTCAGATCTTGCGCCGTTACCAACCCGGCCGCCAGAGTGACCGCGATGCCGAAAAAAACCCGTCTATATTGAATTCTCATAGCTCCTCTTCTTGGATCTCTTTTTGCGACCCAATCAGGTTCCAACGATGCTCCTGGCGGAAAAAAAGAACAAGTCCGGACAGGTTGAAAGTGCGTTTCATACATTTGCACATCGCTGAAAACAAGATGTATACTCGGAGCCGTGCCTATCGCGCCGACAGACCCCGAGGGCGCGCGCCGGCAGTTGGAACGGGTCCTGGCGAGCCGTGGATTCTTTCGCAACGAGCGCATGAGCCGCTTCCTCAGGTTCCTGTCCGAACGGCATCTGGAAGGCAGCGATAACCAGCTCAAAGAGTCGGTAATTGCCGTCGAAGTGTTTGGCCGCAAACCGGACCACGATCCTGCGCACGATTCCATAGTACGGACTGAAGCGGGCCGGCTTCGCGCCCGCCTGGCCGAATATTACATAGGCGAAGGAAAAGACGATGCAACCGTCATCGAACTGCCGAAGGGCGGATACACACCGGTTTTTCGCTTTCGGGAGCCGGCGTCCCAACCGGCGCTACGTGGAAAGAAGATACGCCAGCGCGTCTGGCTCGTCCCTGCAGCGTTAGCCGTCGCGTTGGCGGTCGCCGCCATCGTCTGGGTTCAAAAGACAGAACGCTTCTGGCGAAACCCCCTCGAGGGGGCGCGGTTTCAGAGCGTCACCGATTTCGATGGAACGGAACGGGAGGCTGCCGTCTCACGCGACGGCAAGTTCGTGGCTTTTCTGTCGGGCCGGGAGGGACATACCGATGTCTGGGTCACACAACCCGGTTCCGGACATTTCAATAACCTGACCCAGGGAAGCGTCTCGGAACTCGGCAATCCCTCGCTCCGGGCTCTGGGATTTTCTCCGGATAGCTCGTTGGTCCTCTTTTGGCTTCGCAAGCAGGCCGGCCCAGGCAGGCAGATCGGGACATGGGCGATACCAACGTTGGGCGGACAGGCGAAGCTTTATCTGGAAGACGTGGCGGAGTTCGACTGGTCGCTCGACGGTTCGCGGCTCGCGTACCATACGCCTGCCTCCGGAGACCCGCTTTTCGTTTCGGATGGCACGCCGCATCCCCAGGGACAACCAATCTTTACCGCGCCCGCGGGTCTACATTCTCACTTTCCGTCGTGGGCGCCCGACAATGGGTTCATCTACTTCGTCCAGGGCGCGCTCCCAGACAAGCTGGACATCTGGCGCATCAAGCCGGCAGGCGGAATGCCTGAACGCATCACGAAGCACAATGGGCGAGTGAGCCATCCAGTCCTGCTGGATCGGCGTACGCTGATGTACCTCGCCAGCGATCCCGCGGGTTCAGGACCGTGGCTGTACAGCATCGACGCCGAGCGCCGCCTTCCGCACCGGCTGACTTTCGGTCCGGACCGGTACACGTCACTGGCCGCCACCGCCAGCGGCAAGCGCCTGGTTCTCACCCGCGCAAGTCCGAAGAGAACCCTCTGGCGATTGCGGATCGGCGATTCACCCGCCGGGTTGGCGCCCCCGGATCGCATCTCTCTGACGCCCGCTACAGTATTCTCTCCACGGCTGGGGCCCGATTATCTGATATGCGTCTCTTCGGCCGGCGGCAGCGAAAGCATTTGGAAGCGGGCGAACGGAACGGACACGGAGCTGTGGAGCGGCCTGGGAGCGCAAATCATCGGCGGCCCCGCCATCTCTCCCGATGGCGGACGTATCGCATTTTCCGTCCGGCAACGCTTAGGGACCCTGTTGTATGCGATGCAGTCGGACGGCACCAACGCGCGGGTGGTTGCCGATTCGCTCGATCTGCAGGGCTCTCCAGCATGGACGCCGGACGGCCGATCGATTACCTCGGCCGCGAACGATCACGGCGTGCCGCACCTTTTCCAGGTGCCGGTCGATGGCGGTCCCGCGGTGGTCTTTCTCCGGGACTACGCGGTAGATCCGGCATGGCAGCCCTCCGGCCGCTTCGTTGTCTACTCCGGAGCTGACATTGGCACGACGTTCTCAGTGAAAGCCGTGACGCCCGAGGGTGTCACGCATGCCCTTCCGGGTCTGACTGACTTGACGCGGGGCGCCCGACACCTTAAGTTCCTCTCGGGAGGACACGGACTGGCTTTCCTGCGGGGAAGCATTGGACACAAAGATCTCTGGCTGACGGACCCGGACACGGGCGTCGAGCGGCAGTTGACTAACCTTCCTGACGATTTCGATATTCGGGACTTCGACATCTCCGCAGATGGCCATGAAGTTATCTTAGAACGTGTGCAGGAGCGTTCTGACATCGTGCTCCTCGACCTTGCGGGGCAATGAGGCCCCGCTAAAGGGCACGCAGTCTCGCTCCTCGGGCGGTTTGGGGAACATCGAGGAATTAGGGAAGATAGGCCGGCTTGGCGACCGCGATAGGGTCAGTGCTCTCGCCCATCCTCGACTCTACTAACTACCCCCGGAGACCGCCAAAGCGACGAAGTGCGACGCGCGCCCAATATCGCCTTCGCACCCACTTTCGCACTTTTTCGACTCGGCTGAGGCGCAAACCCGTCTGCGACCGCCGAAATCTGGAAGGAGCCCCCCTCCGCCGGAGAAAAATGTGGACATGGGGGTCAAAAAAGCCTGACATGCCGGCCTTTGCCCATCAAAAGCAGCCCAAAGTGGGTGACGGGTGAGTCACAAGGGATGTCAGAAGAGTGGACCAGCGCGGTCCTTACCCAACTGGTAAAGTACGATATGCCCACAATGTCGGGAGCTTGGTCTGCCCACCGTTCCCAACCGGGTGATGAGCACCCCCGCCAGTCGGGCGACTGTCCGGCAAGTGCATTTCCTTCAGCCGGAACTCCCTAATTTAATTGCAGGCCGCTCGGGTACGACACCGTCAGCGCTGAAAATCGGGAATTCGCCGACGAGTGTGTGGAGGCGACTCTCCGCATCGACGAACTCGCATGCAACGATAGCAGACCAATAGCCGTCGTCTACACACCTGACGATTTTCAGGGCAAGCTCTGCAAGCTCGGGTCCCATTGTCGCTATTCTACGCGCGATTTCAGCGGGGCCCATTCTGAACAAGAAACGGCAAGCCTGAGACCTGTCGTATCCTCGCCCACCAGGAGAGAGCGACCCGCAAACTCCCGGGCAACTTATCGCCTCTTAGCCCGAATCGTAATATCCAGATCCCCATTGCGTGTATTCGTAAACCGCATCGTCACGCAGCCGTTTCCATCCAGCGTCACCACCGCCGGAACGTTCACGCTCACCAGCATCCACCCGTCGGGCAGCGTCACATAATTCAGCGGACGTCCCAGCGTGCGCTTCCATGCCAACTCGCCGCCGTCGATCTTATATCCCACCGCGTCGACGTACCGTTCCTCCACCCGCACCCGCACCGTCTCCCCTTCCCCCACCGCCTTCGGCAGATCGCCCTGCACCACTGCCGAATCCGCATCGGCCGGAGTCGGATAATATCCCAGCGCATTCACTTCCTTGCCCGAGACCACATGCGTCGGCAGCGCCTCGCCCGTATCCAGATCGAACATTTTCGAGTCCGGCGACACCGCGCTTCCCGCGCGCACGAAGCTGTGCACCGATTTCTGCCCCACCAGCGACACCGTAAAATCGTGCGAAATGCGGAACGCGTGCGTCGCCGGATCGAGCAGCCAATAACGGATCTCGCGATCCTGCTCGGCGCGATGGAACTGCCCCCAACCCAGCACCGGCAACAGCAGCAGCAGCCAGCTCTTCATGGCAGCCTCCGCGCCGTAATCCGCACCGGCAGTCGATCGTCGCGGTCGTTCACAAAGCTGAGCCGGACGCGCCCATCCGCGTCCGTCGACACAATCGCCGGCGATGCTGACCCAGTCAACTCGTAGCCTTTCGGCAGAATCACTACATTTCGCTTGATGCCCAGCGGCCGCTCGAACACCAGCCCAGCCGCGCTCGCGCTATAAGATGCCGCATCCGTGTAAGTCTTATAAATGCGAATGCGCGTCTCCGCCCCTTTTGGAACCGGCCGCGCCAGCGCCACCCGCAGAAACTGCGCATCGTCCGGCGTGCTCGCATCCATCCCGCCGGAAGCCTTCGCCGTCTTCCCATCGACAATCGTGAAGGTCAGCGGCTTGCCCGAAGCGCGATCCACCACCCGTTCCTTCGACACCGTCGATCCCCCACGGATCGGGTTGAAGAAGTAAGCCGCCCCCGCCGTAGTCGCCGAAACATCGTACACAATATCGAAGGAATGCGTCCCCGGCGCCAGCAGGTCGTAAACCGTCATCTCATCCGCCGCCCAAAGCGCCAAGCCCGGCAGCAACACCAGCATCAAAATCTTTCCCATCCGAAGTACTCTATCACTGTCCCCCGGCAGCGGCGATTTCCCCGGCCGAATGGCGTAGCGCTAAGACTCTTTCATATCCGATCGCTAATGTAGTGCGTAACGCAGAATGCAGATTATCTCTAGAGGCTCACAAGCACCGCTCCCTCGCGGTCGCGGCTCAGAATCCGGTGAAACTACTGAGCCGCGACCGCGAGGGAGCGGTGCTTTGCGGGTCCATAATAATCGACGGGATTTCAGACGCACTGCGCTAGCAGCTTTCATCGTTCGAGTCCTGGTACCCGACAGTACTTCTGCCACTGGAATATTCTTCCCAAAAGCGGCAAAGTAGTTACGCGGAGAGGGAAATGAGTACTCCATTCGCTACGGCGACCGTCGATAACGGGCTTCCCCGAATCATGAAACAGTGCAAGCTCTGTCAGCGCGACACACCTCACCTGATCAGTACCGGCGATGGAGTGACCGCCGTCATCTGCATGCCCTGCTGGCATCTCGCCGTCGCCTACGAACTGGAGCGGGATTGAGGAATCGTCATGTTAGATTCAATATACGTTTCACGTTCACAACTGCTACTGCAATACCTGATCGCCCTGAGCGACAGCCGCGACTTCGCGCCAGCCCCGGAAATTTCCGAGCCCGAAGTCAAAGAAAACTAGCCGCAACGATTCCATGTCGTCGCCGCCAGTGCCGCCGGCCCGTTGCGACAGCCCACCCCTCCGCCCCCTCCCGTCTTGACTTTGATTTTGTTTTCCTCAGCGTCTCGGCGTCCGCGGTGAATATTGTTTACGGGCACGGAATATTCACCGCGGAGCTCGCGCGACGACTGGCGTCGTCGTTCATTGGACGAGGTAACTCGGCGCACGGCGGTGGCACATTGGAGGGGCGTCAGGCGGCAAGCTATGGTCGAAAAGCGTCTTGGTGCCTCTGTGCCCGCCGCAGAGCCTGACTTCAGTTGCTGCGCTTCATGGTTTGGTGGCGAGATGCCCTGCAAAGGGCGGGCTCGACCCCGTCGGAGAGTTTGTTTCTTATCGACGCCAACTGAGCCCAGCTTTTGGCATTGCGGGTCAAGAACGCGCGAGACTTCGTACGCGTGGCAGGGTACGTTTATCCCAACTGGACAGCATTCCCAAGCCTTCAAGGAAGCCCTACTGGAAATACAGGGCTTGTCCACAGATGATTACCGGAGAGACACGGAGAAAACAACGCAAAGGCAAACCCGGAGGGCACGGAGGGGTAGGTCCTCGGGTATCAGCATCTCAGTAGCTTCTGTTCGAGCTGTCGCGGCTGGCCGTACCGCCGGCTTACGGAGCTTCCCTCATCGGCGTGGGCCGGCCTTGCGCATTTCGCATTTCCCCGCCGCGCCAAGTTCCGGTGAATTGGCGCCGCCTGAAGATCGCCGCTTCGGACCGAAGAAGTTTACTTGACCCTGGAACCGGTTCCAGCCTTTACACTACTAGCGTGACATTCAACGGTTTCTTTCAGGATTGCCGGTTTGCTGCCCGTATGTTGGTCAAGCAGAGAAGGTTCACCGTTACGGCAATCCTTACACTCGGGGTAGGTATCGGGGCCAACGTCGCCTTGTTCAGCGTGGTCGATGCCGCCCTGCTGCGACCATTACCTTATGGCAAGCCCGATCGGCTCGTAAGGATCTGGGAGAAACGGGCTCGTCTTCCCAAAAACCGTGTTTCCTGGGCGGATTACGCCGATTGGAAGGCGCAAAATCGCGCTTTCAGCGCAATGGCTGCCTACCAAGCAGGCGACTTTAACTTGACTGGCAACGCCGAGCCGGAGCAAGTGCCGGGAGCGTCGTTGTCCGCCAATCTCTTTTCACTCCTGGGGGTATCCCCGCAATTTGGGCGGAGCTTCTTGGCCGATGACGAAAAGCCGGGCGCCCACCGCGTCGTTATTCTCAGCCACAATTTGTGGGAGCGTAGTTTTGGCAAGGATTCCGGCTTGCTTGGCAAACCGATTCGCATCGACGATGCTCCGTTCGATGTAGTGGGAATCATGCCGGCGGCTTTCTTTTTCCCCGATCGTAAGGTCGAGTTGTGGACGCCTTTGGCAATCGATCCGAGTTCCCGGATGGCCGGGCGTACCATGCACATCCTCGACGTCATCGGCCGGCTCCGTCCGGAAGTGGGTATCGAAAAAGCGCGGGCCGATCTGTCGGCTGTCGCCGCGAGCCTCGAAAAAGCATACCCGCGAGACAACACCGGACATAGCGCCGACGCAGCTTTTCTGCAGGATGATTGGACCAGCGGCTACCGAACCAGTTTGATCCTGATATTCGGTGCGGTTACCTTTGTTCTGTTAATTGCCTGCGCGAACGTTGCCACTCTGCTGTTGTCGCGGGCAACGGAACGGCGCAGAGAGATTGCCATCCGGTGCGCCCTTGGCGCCGGACGGAAGCAGATCGTCCGCCAGTTGCTCGTCGAGAGCCTGCTTCTGGCCTTGGTGAGCGCCGGAGCCGGACTGTTGCTCGCGCACTGGTTGATCGAGGCGATCATCGTTGTGACGCCCGCAGACGTCGCCAGGATCGGCGAGAGCGGTTTGACTGTTCCGGCATTGGCGTTTGCGGTGCTGGTCTCTCTGGGCGCTACGATCCTGTTTGGGCTCGCTCCCGCCCTGCAAATATCGAGCCAGGCGACGGCAAGCGCGCTCAACGGGAGCGCAAGGAGTTCGACAGCAAGCCGGCCGGCCAGCCGGCTCCGAAATGTCTTTGTGGTAGCGGAAGTGGCCCTATCGGCGATTCTGTTGACGGGCGCCGGCCTGCTGGTGAAGAGCTTTGTGCTGGTGGCGCACATCAATCCCGGTTTCAACGTGTCCAACGTTCTGACGGCCAACGTCAACCTGCAAAATGCCAACTATCGGCCCGCCCAACGACAGGCCTTCGTGGCTCATGTCTTGGACCGGATTCGCGCCGACTCCGCCGTGTTAGCCGCGGGCGCCGTGACTCATCTGCCGCTCGCCGGCAACGGACCCTCATTCGATTTTCAGGTTGCCGGCCAGGCGCCGGCGCCGCCGGGCGAGGAATTAAAAGCGCAAATCCGTTGCGCCACGCCCGATTATTTTCGCGCATTGGGTATCGCTCTCTTGGGCGGCCGCGCGATCGCCGAGGACGATTCTGCCGCCGCGCCCAACGTGATCGTAATCAATGACGTTATGGCGGCCCGATACTGGCCGAACGAATCGCCGATCGGCAAGCGCATCAGTTTCGACCAGACCCGTGACGGAGTGCCAATCTGGCGGGAGATCGTCGGTATAGTAGAGGGCGTGCGCCATTCCGGCCTGGAGAATGAGCCTGAGCCGCAAATGTATGCGCCGTTCAGCCAATTCTCAATGCCGTTCGCGACTCTGGTGGTGCACACTCGCGGCGAGCCGCTGGCTTTCTCGAAAACACTGCGCCGCGCGGTGGCGGCAGTGGACGCCAACGAACCGGTCTCCGCCATCCGGAGCATGGAACAAGTCCTGGAGCAGTCGTTTGCTTCCCGAAGATTCAGCCTCTTGCTGCTGGGCTTTTTTGCCGCCCTCGCTTTGCTTGTGGCATCGATCGGTGTTTATGTGGTTCTCTCGTACGCGGTATCGCAGCGGCGCGCCGAACTTGGTATACGGCTCGCTTTGGGAGCCGGCGTTCGAGCGGTCATGTGGCTGGTGATGAAGCAGGGATTGAGCCTGGCTGTCTGCGGCGTCTGTTTGGGGGCCGTTGGATCGTGGGCCGCGACGAGGCTGCTGTCGACGCTTCTCTATAAGGTGAGCGCGACAGATCCCTTGGTGTTCGGGTCGATTGCGGTGTTATTGCTTGGGGTCGCAATGCTCGCAAGCTATCTGCCCGCTCGCCGCGCTGCTAAGGTGGATCCTGTGGTAGCATTGCGATCCGATTAGCCCCAGATACGAGGCAAGCGATGGACTCACAAGATCGTCTTACCCCAATGCGGTCCGGCGAACTGGCCCAATTGTCCGGAGTGAGTACTGACACATTGCGCCATTACGAGCGGGTTGGAGTCCTCGCGAAGGCTCCCCGAACGAAGGGTGGTTACCGCCAGTATCCTCCTTCCGCGCTGGACCGGGTCCGTTTGGTTCGGCGCGCGATATCGGTCGGGTTTACGCTCGCGGAACTCGCGCGCGTGCTACGGATCCGCGATAAGGGCGGAGCCCCCTGCCGGCAGGTGAGGGATTTGGCGCACTCCAAGCTCGAAGAGGTGGAGCGCCGTTTGGAGGAGTTGGTGCTGGTACGCGATCACCTGCAGATGTTGCTGAAGGATTGGGACGAACGATTGGCGCGTACCGCCCCAGGCCAGCGAGCCGGATTGTTAGACTTGCTGGTGCGCTCGTAGAGCATTGCGGGCCGAACACGAATCTAAATCGCTGGAAAGGACTGCTATGAGATTATTTCCGTTTCCCCTTTTATGCCTGGTTGCCGCATCGGGGCAAGTTCCTCACCAACACCATCCGCCGAATTCCGAAGAATACGCAAAGGTGCTAGAAGATCCGTCGCGGGATGAGTGGCAGAAGCCTCATGATGTGGTGATGGCGCTGAATCTGAAATCGACCGAGACGATCGCCGATATCGGGTCCGGTACGGGTTACTTCGCGCGCCGCTTCGCTAACCACGCCGCAAAGGTGTACGCGGTTGACATCGATGAGAAACTGCTGGAAACAGCTCGCGCCGCGGGCCTGCCAAACCTGGAGACAGTGCTGGCCGCTCCCGATGACCCACGCCTTCCGGCAAAGGTGGACACGATTTTCTTTTGCGATGTACTACACCATATCGACAATCGCCCCGCTTACTACGCAAAGCTGGCAAAGGCGTTGAAGACGGGCGGCAGGGTCGTGGTAATCGATTTCTATCGGAAAGACTTACCGGTCGGGCCGCCACCAACAATGAAGCTTTCCGACGAGCAGGTCATTCTGGAATTCGAGGGCGCTGGATTTGCACTCGCGAAACGGCTCGACATTCTGCCTTACCAGTACTTCCTGTTTTTTGAGAGACGTAAGTAAGCGAATCTCCGGCCGTCTTTGCGGTGCCGATTGGGAGCCCTGGATCTACGAGAATCTCGACTGCTTCGGGCGGGCGGCTGGCGCACGGTGGGTAGAATTCGCCGGAATTTCTCTTGACGACAATAGCAATTTGCAATATAGTGATTGCATATTGCAATGAAGACCATATCTTTACTCACCATTCTCGCGTCGGCCACGGTGCTGGCGGCGCGAGCGCAGGATATTACCGGAGATTGGCAGGGCACGCTGAAACCGGCTCCCGGCGCCGAATTGCATCTTCTGTTGCATATCTCCAAAACGGCCGACGGCAGCCTGAAAGGCACTTTGGACAGTGTGGACCAGAGTGCGAACGGGATCCCGATTTCGGCGATGGCATTCCGGAACGGGACGCTGACGTTCGCTTCCGACGCGATTCAAGGCAGGTACGAGGGCAAAATGAACGCGGAGGGGAGCGCGGTGGAAGGCGCATGGACGCAGAGTGGGCCCATGCCGCTCGCCTGGCGGCGCGCCGTGGAACCGTCCGACATCGATGGCGCGTGGGAGGGTGTGCTGGACGTGGGCCAGAAGCTGCGGCTGATCCTGCACCTTACCACCACCAAGGATGGGCTGGGGGCGACGCTGGATAGTCCCGATCAGGGCGCGGGCGGCATAGGGGCGACGGCGGTGAAGCGCGACGGCTCCTCGCTGACGGTGGAGATCGCGAATATCGGAGCCAAGTACCAAGGCACGATCGCCAAGGATTACTCATCGATCGACGGCACGTTTTCGCAAGGCGGCGGGCAGTTCCCGCTGACATTGAAACGCGCGGCGTCGGACAAGAAAATAGAGGAGCCGAAGCGCCCGCAGAATCCGGTGAAGCCTTATCCCTACCGCGCGGAAGATCTCACTTATCCGAATACAGGCGCGGGGATTCAACTGGCAGCCACGCTGACGATACCCACTGGCAAGGGCCCGTTTCCGGCAGTGGTGCTGATTACCGGTTCCGGGCAACAGGACCGCGACGAGAGTCTGCTGGGGCATAAGCCGTTCCTGGTGCTCTCGGACTACCTGACGCGAAAGGGCATCGCGGTGCTGCGGTCCGACGACCGCGGCGCGGGCGGATCGGGCGGCAATTTCGCGGCCGCCACGACCGCCGATTTTGCTACCGATGTGGAAGCGGCGGTGGCGTATCTGAAGACACGGCCGGAAGTGGACCCACGCTGCATCGGCCTGGCGGGACACAGCGAAGGGGGCGTGATCGCTCCCATGGTGGCGGCGCGGAATCGCGATATCGCGTTCATTGTGATGATGGCCGGCACAGGTGTTCCGGGCGATCGGATCATCGTGGCGCAAGTGGTGGCTGGAGCGGAGGCCGAGGGCATGAGTCATGATGCGGCGGCAGCGGCCGGGGTGCGACAGAAGCGGATTCTCGACCTGGTGGAGCAGGAGAAGGACGAATCGGTTCTGAAGGAAAAGCTGAGGGCGGAATTGAAGGACGTTCCAGAGGCGCAGTTCGCCACGGCCTTCAAGCAGTTGACTTCGCCGTGGTATCGCTATTTTCTGACTTACGATCCGTCGCCGGCGCTACGCAAAGTCACTTGCCCGGTGCTGGTTCTCAATGGGGCGAAAGATACCCAGGTGCCGCCGAAGTTGAATCTGCTGGCCATTCGCAAGGCGCTAGAAGACGGCGGGAATAGAGACTTCGAGGTGGATGAGTTGCCGGGGCTGAATCATCTGTTCCAGCATGCCAAGACTGGGGCGTTTTCGGAGTACGCGCAGATTGAAGAGACGTTTGCGCCGGAAGCGCTGGAGAAGATCGCGTCGTGGATTGGGCGGGTGGAAGCGGTCCCTGCGGGCGGGGGCCGGTAAGAAGTCGTAAATTGAACGAGACACGCTGAAGGGCTCGCCCTCTCCTCCACGGCTGGCGGACTGGAAGGGTCCTTTCTTGCATAGAGAGGGCTGTTCGGATCTTGCATGTCGACTTCCCAATTACCGGTGAGATGGGCTGTTCTCGGCCAGTGATCTCTACACCGGGAACACGGTCTTTTGCACAGTCGCTCGTCAAGCTTACGGGCTAGTGAAGCGTCTTCAATGTCGGCTCAATCCAGGAAAACAGAAGTCGTGCCACGCCGTTGAAGTTGGAAGCCAGCACTGCCAATAGCGGCATTGCGCCGAAGGCGAGCGCCCGTTGAACAAACCCGAACCACGGCGTTCCCGCGTCCCGGTTCGTGATTCTTTTCAGCAAAGCGTCCATCTCCATCTGCGCAAAGACGAATATAGTTCCCGATGAGAGCGCCAGGAACAGTACCAGAATCACCCATGCGATCAATCTCTCGCCCGAGAATGGATAACTCATCAATGCGAACGCAAACGCCAGGAAGCCCAGACTCAGGAACGTCAGCATGTTTCTGAGCTGGAGCATCACATAGCGGATGAAGGCCAGATAACGCATAGCCACGAACCGGGAGGCATAAATCAGTGGGGGCGACTCGTCTTCATGTTTCCCGCCGGCGTCCTCAGTTCCGTCCATAGTCTCGTAGCTGCCTCGTCGCCATGCGGACTGAAGTTCTTCCACCAGGTTGTCGGCGGCTTCCGCAAGCGCCGATTGGGCGGCCACAGCCTCCGCTGGGGTCTCTCGCTCTCCCTGCGCTGCTTTCGCTAGAATCGCTGCGACGCATTTGGTGGCGCTATCGATCAACTCCGCGAGTCGCGGCGAGTAAATGTCGGTGGCCTGTAGGGCAGCCAAGCAGTCTATGGACCGGGTCGCAATCAGATAGCTTCTCTTCCGGGGGTTCGATTGCCAGATCGGCGACCACGACTGCTCCGCCGGCAAAGCCGAAAGAGCCCTGCGAACAGGGTGCGTCTCCAATTGTTCCAGCATACGCCTGAGCTGACGCCAGGACTCCAGAAAATGCCGGCAGACAACTACCAGCGCAGCCGCCAACGCGGAGGCCCACGCGGTAAAGAAGCGGTCGTACCACGGCCCTTCGAAAGAGCGGATGCCGCTTTCGTAAAAGCCCCAATAGCAAAGAACGAATGCGGCCGCCGCCAACAGAATGGTGGACCGGGATTGCTGGAACGGTTGATGAAACTCTCGGTGCAACCGCGTGGCTCCTTGCCAGACCTCGTCCAGCACCGACTCGCATTCCGCCCTGGGGACGGACTGTCGCCGATGATGGAAGATACGGCGTTGCAGACTCACGAACGAATAGACCAAGAATCCGCCCAATAGGAATAGGAACGGAATCGTGGGCGCGGCGCCGGCCGACACTTCGAAGGACCGAAATCTGAAAAACACTCCGCTGAGATTGTTCGGATTGTTGCTGAGAAAAAAGAACAGAACGACAAGCGCCAGGACACTGGCCGCGATCACGCCCGCGGCCAATAAATTCGCAATCTTCGCCCTGATGCGTGTCCACCAGATCCGAGCCATACTGCCAATGGAAGCAAGGCCAACGAGAGCCGCAACGGTGGCCACGAGGAACGAAACACGATCGGCAGGATGACGGACCAGGACCCAAATGCCCGTACTGGCGACAACCAGATAAATACCGGTTGCAAAGACCATGAACAAAGTCAGTTGTTGCCGGCTGCCCGCCCCGCCCTCGATATGGAAGTCGCTCAGCCAGGCTTGTGGGGAAGGCTCTTGCGCGCGATGGAATATCCAAGCCAGCCCGGCCATGGCGGATGTAACCATTAGAAACAGAATCCACCAGAGACGCGTAGGCTCATGTGGGTCGCGTGACGATAATGCGCCTGCTCCGTTCTCTTCCGGGAGGGCGGCTAACGATGGATTGGCCGCCGCACCTGGCCGAGGCATTTCCAGCACTGCGATCGGAACGAAGCTCTCGCGCCCCACGCTGGTAATCCATAGCGCCGGCTGTGTGTTATGCAGTTTGTCAGGTGGGTATACCGGGTCGTAACCAGGCAAACCAGTTACCTTTTCCAGCCCCATATCACCCATCAGGACGCGCATGGCATTGTGAATACCCTGCTGGGAAGGTGTCGGAAAGATCCAGTGTTTCTCGTCTGCATCTTTATTATCTTCGAGCGGCGGATTCCCGTTCAGTAGCGGATAAGTCGTGACCGCAAGCACGCCATCGAATGGAAGCGCGTCTGCCGCATGCACGAACAGGAGATCGGGTTGGATCAGGAACAACCGCGTATCCGGACTCGCCGTCCGCATGAAACGGGTGATGAACAGGACATCCAAAACGTCTGAGCCGATGATCCCCGCAAATTGGATATGTTCGTGCTTCATCCGGTTGGCGATTTGCGACACCACGGTCTCTTGCGAAACCACCGTCTGTGCCGCGAAATCGGGAATGCTGTTGATCGTGTTCCGCGTGTCGTCGAGTGGCAGGGGGAGAACTTTCTCCTGCTTCAGATCGAGATTTGACGGTCCGAATCCACTCAGCTCCGGGTATGACTGGTATGCATTCCGCAGGTGCGCGATGTCCCTGGGAAACGGGATCAGGAAAAACTCCTTACTGTCAAGACCTTGCAGATCGCCAAGATCGCCAAAAACAGTATCGGTTTCCGAAAGAATAGCTACCCGCTTGGCGTAGTAGTGCCAGGTGTTCTGCAGGTACTGCTGGAAAGCCGTCAGCGTAGTAACGGAATCGTGCGTCAGGGTCCGCAAGGGGAGAGAGCTCTTTGTCCTGCCCGGATACGAACTGTTGAACTTGTCTATGCTAACTCTGTCCGTGACGGTGCCGGACACTGCTTCGAAATTGTCGCCGTTCTCCCGTAACGCCAGGTAAAGTGTGTGGAGGGATCCCGAAAAGCTTGTTCCTAGCACGTACATTAGCCGCCGCCGGACCACGGGCTGCGCTTCGCAATGATGGCGGCCGCAATCGGCGATCTCGCGATCGAACTCGAAGTCTTCGATCAGTTTCTTAAGCTTGATCGCCATATCAAACTGGCGGCGGTGGATGCCATCGGTTGGGCTCTCTCCCACCAGAAGAACGATCAAGGACCAGTGATCGCGGTTCTCGAACAATAGGAAGCCGGGAGACTGGCGGTTTCGCGCACGCTCTTGTTTTTCCGATTCCTGACTGGCCCAGTCGGAATATTGACTCGCCGACTCCAATTCCCAGGGAAACCAATAACGCCGGAACAGGAATCCGTCGTCCGCGGCAGCCTCCTTGATTCCGTCGATGGCGCGGTCAAATTCCACCCGCAGGTGAGTCGCGATCGGATCCGGAACGGTGGCTACGACAAATAGGGCCGCCTGGATATCGTCGCGTAGTGTCCCTTTGAATTCGTCCGGGGGATCCCAATTCTCGTATTGCCTACGGAGTTCCTGTGGATACGTGTTCAAGGCGTCGTCGGCATCCTTCGGCGGCACGGCCGGTTCAACGGTTGAGTTCGACGGCCGGTTACTCGTCTCGCTCTTTTGGCTAGCGCCAGAAGATCCACCGGGATTAAGAAACGAGTAAACCGTTCCGCAACCAAGCAACAAGAATGAGTAGTAGTAGGTTCTCATTTCAGCCACCCACGAGAGAGATGATAAAACAAATGAAACTGCTCCGCCAGTCTTAATTAGTCGCAATATCGCGCCGATTTTAGAGGTCTTAGAAAGCCGCGGCCGGAACGGCGGTATATTGTCCCGCTGCGGGACGGCCAAGGTGTACCGCCTCTTTTGATCGCTACCCTTACGAGTGGTAGCCCAAGGTTCGGACGACGAGATCACGATTCAAGGGAGAGGAGACGCCGGCTTCGCAATTCCCGGCCGAGGAGGTCGTTTATTGAGGTTGTGCCGGACCGTCGGAGGTTCCCATCTCTCCGCGCCAAGCCTCTCACTCGTCGGGCGAGCTTGACGGAAGTATACATACGGCTATGAGCATTACTGTACAGTAATAATGGCTGCACGCCCGCTCAGGTTTGGGCACATTGCTGAATCTGCCGTTGAAGCTTGCGGCGTGGATTTTGGGCGCGTGGAAGCGGACCCTGCGGGCGTGGGCCGGTAGGGCTACTTTCTTGGGAACGTAAGTTCGCCTGAAGGGTCTTTCTGCTTGAGTCCCTTCACCTGGCCATCCTGCACCACGAATTCGAATGTCAGGTCGGAGAAACGCGGGTTCCGGAAGGTCAGGCCCTTCGACTGGGTCAACGGAATGCCTGGCTGGCCGGGCAAGACGAGCGACAGTTTGCCGTTCGCGGACAGGGCGATCTGCACGTTCACGCCGCCGGGCGTCTGGTAGGCGCCGGCGAGCTGAGACATGAGTTTCGGGTCGATGGTATCGGGCTTACGGACAAATATCGCCTCGGCTTCATCGAGCGACATGACGGCGTCATCGATATCGCCTTGCGGATTGGTGCGGAAGTTGACCGACCACTTGCCATCCTGCTCGTCATCGGGAGTGTCGAAGCGGTCATAGTGGAAATGAGTCATGGGAAACCGCATCTTATGAAAGTCGAACTGAAGCTGGTTGTCTTTCAGTCCGATGGTCATGGCGCCGTAAGCGGGGTTCTCGTAGACACCGGCGTAATCCGCCAGGTTGTGGGACGGCTTCGTGCCGGTGACCCGGCCTTCGCCGGCTTTGGTTCGCGCTTCGGTATCCGCTTTCTTGTTCTTTAAGCGAATATCGAGCTGACGCTCGCTCCAAGGCGTCTGGTCCATGCCGAGCAATCTCTCATACACGTTGTAGCTGACGATGTTGTAAAGAGGCTGGCTATGATTTCCGATTTCAAAAACTATGACGCCTATATGGTCCTGCGGCATGAACGAAATCTGGGTGTGGAAGCCAGGCAAATCGCCGCCGTGAAAAGTGATCAGGTGGCCCCGGTAGGAAGCGGTTTCCCGCCCCATGCCGTAAGCCGCGTTGAGGACCTCGGACCAACCCCTGGTTTCGAGGGCCGTGTTGGGGAGGGCGATAGCCGGCTGCAAAGTAGCCTTCAATACCTCGGCGGGCAGCACCTGTTTGCCATCGTACTTGCCCTGATTCATCAGTGCGATCAGCCAATGAGAGATATCTTCGATGTTGGAAACGATGGCTCCGCAAGGGGCAACGCCCGATATGTCCTCGTAGTAAGGAATCCGATAGATCTCGAAGGAATCGCGCCTCTCGGTAAACCCGACACCGAATTCGGGGCGCTTTACCATGTCCGCGATGCTGTAATTCGTGGAATCCATCTTGAGTGGAACGAGGATCCTCTCCTTGACGAACTCCTCCCAGGTTTTCCCGGACTGCAGTTCGATGAGATAGCCGACTGCCGCGAACATGAGGTTGTTGTACAGGAACGTTTGGCGCATCGGTTCCTGGGGCTCCAGGTAGACTAACTTTTCGAATAGTTGTTTGCGCGTGAAGTCGGATTTGTACCAGATGGTATCGTGCCGGGTGATTCCGGTACGGTGCGATAGCATGTCGTGCAGGGTCACCGTATTATTGAGCTGGTCATTGTAAAAGCGGATGCCTGGGACCGACTCGCGCACCGGTTTGTCCCATGACAGCTTCCCTTCCTCGACCAGCATGCCCGCCGCAATGGCGGTGAACAGCTTGGTGTTGGACGCGATGGGGCTCATGGTGGCGGGGGTGTACGGGAGCTTTTTTTCATAATCGCGGTAGCCATAGCCCTTGGCGAAAACCAGCTTGTCGTTCACGACGATGCCGACGCCGACGCCGGGCGCATTCCAGTCCTTGAGGGTTTTGGCCATGTAGGCATCGAAGCCGGCGAGTTTCTGTGTGACATCGATGGGCTGGGCGGACAGGCTGGGGGCGAGCGTGAAGAGGAGCAAACCAGCGGCGGCTATGCGCCGGTACACCGCTGTAGTTGAAACGGTTGTCATGGGAGGATCCTTTCTGGTACGGGATGTCGCTTGCGCGCTCGAATCAGGATAGCGCTAATCGCGCTCACCTGTCCGGATCTCGCTGCAAGTATACTTCGATCTGGCAATATCGGGAGAAGGACAAGATTGAAGAGGTCACCGTGACGAAAGACGACATCCGTTTGCTCTACGAATACGACCGCTGGGCCAACAACAGGATTTTGGGGGCGGTCGCCGCGCTCTCTCCGGAGCAGTTCACTCACGATCTGGGCGGCGGCTTGCGTTCCGTGCGAGAGGCGCTTGTGCACATCATCGGGAGCGAGTGGGGTTGGCTGGAATATTGGAAGGAACTGTCCCCGAGCCCCGAATCCTTGCCGGATTTGTGGACGCGATGCGACGCCCTGTTCAATCCGAAAGCGTTTCCGGATGTCACCGCGGTGCAGTTGAAGTGGGCGGAAGTGGAGAAGGAACAGGCCGAGTTCGTGAATCGCGTGACAAACGAATCCCTGGAAAAAGCTTTCCCGGTTCATTCGAGAGGAATCAGTTTGGCGCACCTGATGCAGCATCTAGCGAACCATTCCACCTACCATCGAGGTCAAATCGCGCTGATGTTGCGGCAGCTTGGCGCCGAGCCACTGCCGACTGACTTTCACTTGTTTCTGGCGGAGGTCCCCCCCTGAAGCGACGGCCGTACACTAAGAAAGGATCTACAGGACCGGAGTATTGCTGTTCCGTTGCGCAAGGGCGCGGGGCCGGTGTCCTCGCGTTCGCAGACGAGATCGGTGCGCTGCGGCTGCTCCTTGGCCGGCTTGGATTTGGGCCAGAATGTGAAGGTGCAATCCCCACACCAATACGCCAGAATCGAACGCGAACGCCGGTTTCTGCTCGCTCAATTTCCGGGCAATGCAAATGTGGTGCGAATCCGTCGCATCGTCGACCGCGATATCGACGGGACTACTCTGCGCCTGCGGGAACAATGCGACGACGGGGGCCCTTCCCTCTTCAAGTTCACACAGAAGGTGTCTGCGCGGACAACCGGAGCACAGCAGGGTTTCATCACATCCATGTACCTCACCAGAGATGAGTTCGGAATACTGGCACAACTTTCGGCAAAGACACTCCGCAAGACCCGGTACAGCATGCCGCCGTTCGGAATTGACGTATTCCAAGGCGCGTTGGAGGGTCTGCTCCTTGCCGAAGCGGAGTTCGACTCCGCAGCCGAGGCCGACAGTTTGACGCTCCCTTCCTTCATTTCCGGCGAAGTATCGGACGACATTCGCTTCACGGGCGGCCAGTTGGTGTGCGCGTCACGACAGGACATCGTTGCCTGGCTATTGGAATACGGCATCAGCCTCGGGCCGTCATAGGCCTCGCCGGTATAGCTGGCGCCACGCTCCAGTTCTGGGAGGCGGACCGAAGCTGCACTCATTCCGTCGCCAGGGCTTGCCGGATCGCCAGCGAGAAAACAATCCATCCATACTGCTATCGCATATCGTGCGGCCCGTGTCTTGAGGATATTTCGGGCGTCACCGAAAAACGTGGGGTTCCTTTGCCCGAATCCGCCCGCGTCAGGGGATTGGCCATCTTCCCAGCCAGATACGGCGTCGCCGGCCCAGATCGGCGAAGCAAAACGCCGTGAGGGCCACGGGGACTGCCACCCCTCGATACGCTGACCGTAGTCTGCGGCTGCGGGGATCGCGCAAAAGTGCTTGCGTCTTTTTGATATTTCCATTATTATCGAATTATCCAACCAAGGAGAGCCTATGGCCGGCAAGAAGCAGACGGAAGAGCAGGTGGCACGGTTTGCGGATATGTTCTCCGCCCTCGGTACGGAGCCGCGTCTTCGGATCATGCGTCTCCTGCTATCGGCTCACCCAACGGGCATGGTTGTGGGCGACATCATTACGGAGCTCGGTATCGCGGCCTCCACGCTCTCGCATCATCTGGAGAAGCTAAAGAACGAGGATCTGGTAAAGGTCCAGCGCGAGAGCACGTTTCTCCGCTACTCAGCGAACACCGAAGCGCTGCAGGAGCTTCTGGGATTCCTCTACGCGGAATGCTGTACCCGCAACAAGGCGATTGCACCGCAGGCGATTGTCAGCCTGTGCCGGTGACTTGTCTTTAAGAAAGGAAATCATGGAAATCAAGGAAGCGGTGAAAGAGAAATACGGACAGGCGGCGTTGCGCGTGCACTCGGGCGGCAGCTCCTGCTGCGGGGCCGGCGCGGCGCTGGATGGATGCTGCGACCCCATCACTACGAATCTTTATGACGCCTTGGAAACCGGCGCTGTACCGAAAGAAGCGGTCCTGGCCTCGCTTGGCTGCGGCAACCCTACGGCGCTGGCGCAACTCCACGAGGGCGAAACCGTCCTCGATCTAGGTTCGGGCGGCGGGATTGACGTGCTTCTTTCGGCGCGCCGCGTCGGCTCCACGGGCAAGGCCTACGGTCTCGATATGACGGACGAAATGCTGGCGCTGGCGCGCGAAAATCAGCGCAAGGCCGGGGTGGAGAACGTCGAGTTTCTCAAGGGTGAAATCGAGCATATCCCGCTGCCGGACAACTCGGTGGATGTGATTATTTCGAATTGCGTGATCAATCTCTCCGCCGATAAGGACCGGGTATTGCGCGAAGCGTTCCGCGTTCTGAAACCGGGGGGCCGATTGGCGGTCTCCGATGTTGTCACACGCGGCGACGTTCCGGCGGAGGTGCGACAAAACATGCTGCTCTGGGTCGGCTGCATCGCGGGCGCTTTGCAGGATTCGGAGTACGCCGCGAAGCTCGCAAAAGCTGGCTTTGACGGCATCGGCATTGAGCCGACGCGGGTCTACAGCATCGAGGACGCACGGTCGTTTCTAAGCGGGCAGGGCGTGGACGTGGATGCCATGGCGCCGGCGGTGGAAGGCAAATTCATGAGCGCCTTCATTCGCGCCACCAAGCCCGCAAAGTGCTGCGGGCCTGGGTGCTGCGCGTGAAACCTGCCCAGGCGGCCGGAGGATTGGGGACGTTCGAGCGCTACCTGCCGATTTGGGTGGCGCTCTGCATGGCGGCGGGCATCGGGCTTGGGATGCTGCAGCCGCGTGCGATCGCGGGGCTGCGCGGCATTGAGTTCGGCAAAGGAAGCCAGATCAATGCCCCGATTGCCGCGCTGATCTGGCTCATGATTACGCCGATGATGATGAAGGTCGATTTCTCATCGGTGAAGAATGTGGGGAAGCGTCCTAAGGGGCTGATGGTCACGCTGCTCATCAATTGGGTAGTTAAACCTTTCTCAATGGCGCTCCTTGCCTGGGCCTTCTTCAGGGTGGTGTTCGCGGCCTTCATCACGCCCGCCGAAGCCGACCAATATATAGCGGGATGCATCATTCTGGCGGCTGCGCCCTGCACAGCGATGGTGTTTGTATGGAGTCATCTGACCCACGGGGACGCGGCCTATACGCTGGTACAGGTATCGGTGAACGATCTCATCATGCTAGTGCTGTTCGTGCCGATCGTTCAATTTCTGGTGCATGGGGCCTCGTCGCTGGCCGTGCCTTTCAACGTGCTGCTCACCTCGGTGGTGGTCTTTATCGTCGTGCCGCTGCTGGCCGGGGTACTGTTGCGGACGGTGCTTCTACGACGGCACGGGCAAGCGTGGTTTGAAGGCGTGCTACTGCCGAAGTTCGCGCCGCTGACGATTTCCGCGCTGCTCGCCACGCTCGTTCTGATTTTCGCGTTTCAGGCCGACAACATTACGGGGCGGTTTTTCCATGTGGTGTTAATCGCGGTTCCCATCACGCTGCAGGTGTACTTGAATGCGGGTCTGGCTTACGGCCTGATGAAGTGGCTCAAGGTGGAACATTCGGTGGCAGCTCCGGGCGCACTCATCGGAGCATCGAACTTCTTTGAACTGGCTGTGGCGACGGCGATCGCGTTGTTCGGGCCGGAGTCCGGCGCGGCGCTGGCAACGGTGGTAGGGGTTCTGGTGGAAGTGCCGGTCATGCTTTCCGTGTGTGCGGCGTGCAATCGTACGCGGCACTGGTTCCCGGCCGAGCAGGCGAGTTGATCTATGGAAAAGAAGCGGGTTCTGATTCTTTGTACCGGTAATTCCGCGCGCAGCCAGATGGCGGAGGGTTTGCTGCGGCACGATGCCGGGGAACGGTTCGACGTGGAGAGCGCGGGTACCAAACCCGGCATCGTCAGGCCGGAAGCGATCGCCGTGATGAACGAGCTAGGTATCGATATTTCCGGCCATCGCTCCAAGCACGTCGACGAATTTGCGGGGCAGCAATTCGATTATGTGATCACCGTTTGCGATAACGCCAGGGAGTCATGCCCGGTCTTTTTCGGCGCCGCCAAGCGGCTTCATCATAGTTTTGACGACCCTGCCGCAGGGAGCGGCTCCGAGAAAGAACGGCTCAGTCTGTTTCGGCGGGTCCGGGACGAGTTGCGTGCCTATCTGGCCGATTTCGTGCGGCAAGTGAATTGATATTCACCGCAGAGACGCTGAGAAAACCAACGTCAAAATCAAAACCGGAGAGCGCTGAGGGGGCAGAGGGCGCGGAGGGGTGGGCTGTCGCCAACGAGCATTCAGGGAAATCGTTGCTGCGTGCGGCTGCCGTTCCTGAGCTATGACGCGTTGCTGTATGATTAAGCTGATCCGCCAGTGACTTACATACCAAGAGTGGCGTTCTCCCATGCCGTCCTGATCGTGTGGATGACGGCTGCCGGTGCTCAGTCGCAGACCCAGCCACAGCCCGCAACTCCCGCCGCTTCCGCGCAAACAGCGGCGCCGATCGACAAGAACGCGCCTGAAATGGCGACCAAGGAAGCTCCCGCCATCTTCAAGACGCGGGTGGACCTGGTGTCGGTGCCGGTAGTGGTACGCGATTCCAAGGGCCGCATTGTGGACACCCTGACCAAGGAGAATTTCCAGATCTTCGACAACGGAAAAGCGCAGGAGATCATCCGCTTCTCACTGGAGAAAACCGGCGATCTGGCGGCCAAGGCGGCCAAGACCGTCGACACCGCTCCAACCGAGGGCCCACCCGCGGCGAGAATCGACATTCCGGAACGCTTCATCGCCTATTTGTTCGACGACATACACGCCTCGTTGGGAGAACTGGCGCAGGCGCGGGACGCCGTCAGCAAGCAACTGCTCAAACAGGCTAAGACGGATCGCGCGGCCATCTTCACCACCTCCGGCCAGAATCAGGTTGAGTTCACCGACGATATCGAAAAACTGCAGGCAGCTCTCCTATTGCTCCGCAACCGGTCCATCACCGGCACGGGCGGCATGGCGACATGTCCCCAGATCAGCTATTACATGGCGGACATGATCGTCAACAAGAACGACCCCACCGCCACCAGCTATGCCAACCAGGAGGCATGGTCCTGCACCGACCAACCGTCCAACGCGCAGGGGGCGTCTGCGGCGGCGGCTCAGGTGCAGTCGATTGCCCGGCAGGTGCTGAGCGCGGGCGAACACGACACACACCTCACGCTGGGGGTCCTGAAAGACGTGGTCCGGCGTATGGGCGCGATGCCGGGCCAGCGCATCGTCGTCCTGATTTCCCCGGGATTCTTTTCGGCGGAGGAGTTTCACCAGGAAAAGAGCGACATCATGGACGCCGCCATCAGGTCCAGCGTCATCGTCAACAGCCTGGATGCCCGCGGCTTGTGGAACGATCCGAGGCTGGACGCGAGCCGGCCGAGCGGCGCTGCTAACCAAGGCTTCCTGATGGTAAGGCAGGATTACGACCGGATGAGCGCCCAGGGCCAAGGCGACGTCCTGGGTGAGATGGCGTACGGCACGGGGGGTTCGCTCTATGCAAACAACAACGATCTCACCGAGGGTGTGCGCCAGTTGGCGAACACGCCGGAAGCCCACTACGTGCTGGGCTTCGGGCCGCAGAACTTAAAGCTCGACGGCAGTTTTCATTCCTTGAAAGTTGTCGTGAAAACTGTGCCGCCGATGAGTGTCAACCTCCAGGCCCGCAGGGGGTATTACGCCCCCAGGAAGGCGTCCGACCCCGAAGAGACGGCCAGAGGAGAGATGGAGGAAGCGCTGTTTTCCATCGACGAGCTCAGAGATCTCCCGGTGGAACTGCATACCCAGTTTTTCAAGGCCAACGACAAGGAAGCTACCATCGCGGTGGTCTGCCGAGTGGACGCGAGGCAGCTCCAATATAAGAAGGCGGATGGCCGGAACAATAACATCCTGACGATCCTATCCGGTCTATTCGACCACAATGGAAACTTCATTTCGGCGATTGAAAAGACCGTGGACATCAAGATGAAAGACGAGACGATGTCCAAACTGATGAATACCGGTACGCTGACGTTCCGGACGAACTTCCCGGTGGCGCCGGGAAGTTATATGCTCCGGCTGGTAGTGCGAGACAGCGAAGGGCATCAGATGTCGGCGCTGAACGGCTCCGTCGCCATTCAGTGACGTTTTCATTGCCGGAGCAGCGTCACCGTTCCCTGGGCGCTGTTGGAAACAGCCAGCGACATCTTTCCAGTTCCAAAGAAATCGGCGGCTGCCAATCCGTACGGCTGGCCAGGCATGGATCGCATACTGAGACGGTAGCCGCGGCCATCCGGGGTGAGAAGCGCAAGCTGGCCGCTATTGACACAGGTGACGGCGATATCGAGCAAGGGTCCACCGGTGAGATCGGCAGCGGCGACATCGGTGGGCTGCCCGCACGTCTGTAGTGAGAACGGAGAGCCAGGTAGCGGAGCAAATCTTCCGGAGCCATCGCCGGTGAGTACGGTGACGTTGGCGGCCCCGCCGCGTGTCTTGGCGTCGCGATCGTAGGGAATGACGATCAGGTCGGGCTTGCCGTCGCGATTCACATCGGCGATGTCGATGGCCCAGGGAGCGGGTGCGGTCGGAAACGGAGAACCGGGCGCTTCGCGGAAGCCCCCGCGGCCGTCGCCGAGCAGTACGGTTACGGAATCGCCATCGAGATTTGTGGTGACGATATCGACCTTGCCGCCGCCGTTGAGATCGGCGGCGCGCAGGCGCTGATAGGGGCGCTTTCCGACGTTAATAAATAGACCGAGGGCGAACCCGCCGTGGCCGTCGCCGGTGAGCATTTCAAGCTGATTGTGGCCCCAGCTATCGGTCATCAGGTCGATGGCGCCGTGGCCGGTGAAATCGCCCGCCACGACTCCGTGCGGGTGGGGATAGGATTCCGTGCGGACAGGAGATCCGGGGGCGGGATGAAAACCGCCGCGGCCGTCGCCGAGAAAGATGCTGATGAACGGCGTCTGCGTGTTGACGACGGCGAGATCGGGATTGCCGTCGTGATTGAAGTCGGCGACCGCGAAGTCGTTCGGCTGCGAACCGGCGTTGAAAGGGGAACCGGGCGCCGGATGAAACCGACCGCCGCCATCGTTGAGCAGAATGGTGACGGTACCGTCCTCCAGATTGGCCACAACGAGGTCGGGGCGGGAATCGTGATTGAGGTCGGCGGCCGCCACTATGGAGGCGTGCGGACCGGCGGGCAGGATGGTCTCATGGAACGATAGATCGCCACCGGCGAATGCCGCGAGCAAAACGACCACGAATGGTTTCATGCAGGCAAAGACGGATTGCGGAGGGCAACTGTTAACCGGATTCGGCGGTGTGGTATCCTGCGGCTGGATTGCATAGGAGGTCAGGATGAGGCCACTTTTCGTCTTCCTGCTCCACCGCCGCGTGGGCTTGGCAAGCGCCGCAAGCGAAACCGCTCTGCGCAGGAATTCGACGGGACCACCATTTTAGGCTGTCTTCTTGAAGACCACAAATTCGGTTTGGTAGCGCCTTGGTCCGGCAGTAGGATCGTACTTCATTTCCATCACCACACGGCCGCGCGTGCCTTCGGTCATCCGCTTCAGTTCTGCCTAGGAATGTGGGCCAAAAGCCACCCTCGTGACGCTCACACTTTGGGTGGCACATTCACGGGTGCTTACCGGACAGCCTCCGGGTTGGTTTCCACCAGATCCAACAGCCGGTCGGTCATCGCCCTGAGCCCGCCAACCTGATTGTGCATCTCCTGGCTGGCCGCCGCACTCTCCTCGGCCGTGGCTGCGGTGTTCTGCGTGACCGTCTCCATCTGGACAACGGCGCGCGCGATCTGCTCGATCCCCTTAGCCTGTTCCTGGCTGCCAGTGCTGACCTCGTCTACCAGAAGCTTGACGGCGCCAACGCTGCGCGCAATATCCTGGATCGCCTGGGTAACCTGTTCCACCTGATCCAAGCCGCTTCGAGTGCCGGAGACGGACGCTTCGATCAGTTCCGCTGTCTCGCGCGCGGCTCCCGCACAACGCTGAGCCAGGTTACGCACCTCATCGGCGACCACCGCGAAACCGGCTCCAGCCTCTCCGGCCCGCGCCGCTTCCACCGCGGCATTCAAAGCGAGGATGTTGGTTTGAAACGCAATCCCGTCGATGACTTTGATAATTCGGGATATCTTGGCGGATGACGCGTCCAACTGCTTCATGGACACCACCATCTGTTCCAGGGACTGCGCGGCCTGGTTCATTTTACGATCGGACTCCGCGACGTTGTTGGCCGCAGCCTGGGAGTTCTCAGCTCCTTTAGCGGTCATCGCAGACAACTCGGTGATGGAAGCCGAGGTCTCCTCGAGGGCAGCCGCTTGCTCCGTGGCGCCCGCTGCGAGCGAAGCTCCACCGACGGAAATCTGTTGGGCTGCGCTGTGGATCTGCTCGGATATCCCCGCCATTCCTCGCGCGGAGACGCGCAGAACGCCGGTCACCTTCCGTACGACGACGAAGACAATAGTGCCGAGGCAAAGTGCAATCATTACTAATACCCAACCGACGGATTTGCCGCGGCTGACGGCATCGCCTACCTGAACGCGCGAGTCCTTCATCTGCCCCCGCTCGTAGTCGGCAAGTTCGGCGGCCGTTTTCTCCATGGCGAGGCCGAATACCCTGTTCTTGTTCTTAAGGATGTCAATGGCCACCGCGGGCTGCCCGGAGACGGCGGCGTCCATCGCAGTCCGACCGAGTTCTGTGTACCTGCGCATCGCTTCCTCGAAATCGTCAAGCGATTTCAGCCTTCTAGCGTCGGTCAGCAATGGCCGCATTTGCACCAGACTGGCGCGCACACCATCCACCTCTTTCTGGAGTTTTGAAGCTTGTAACTGCACTTCCGGCGCATCCTGCACCATGGAAAAGAGAATGACGCCGCGTTGCGAAAATCGCATGTTCGCCAAATGCGTACTGATCTCGCCCACAAGATCCAACACCCGGGCGGATTGTTGCAAGGCCCGATCGGAGACAGTTTGGATGTTTGCCTCTGTACTCGCGGAGAGATAGGCCAGCACCAACGTCAACAACAACATAGCGCCGAAGCAGCCCATCAGTTTTCTCGGAATCGTAAGTTTCATTGCAATAACCCTCCTTTCGAGGCGCGAGGCGCCATCGGGTACGCGGGTAAGGCAAGGGGCGGCTGCGTATGCACCTCCTTCAGGCTCGACCGGCCACCTGCCTGAATCGGTCCACGATGCCACGCATGGTCTGCGACTTGGCGGCCGGTTCGGTACTCGCCGGCGCCAGCCTCCTCCCCGTTTGCGGCGGTAGCTTCGGCAACCTCGGTCATCTCGCCGACGGTACGAGCGATCTCTTCAATTTGGCTCGAATGCTGACGCAAGCCCGCCCGGATGCGAACGTTCTCCGAGAAGAATTCTTTGACTGCATCGTTTCGCTGTATGCCCTTCCGATCGCTGGCAATCGAGTCTTCGATCGTGCCGCCGGTTGCTTCGGCAGCCTCCGCCGCGGCGGTATCCAGTTTCGCCACGCTGGCCGCTTCCTCTACGTCCGGATCCAAGCGCAAATACCGGGGATGTGCGGGAACGGTAAGGTCCCCGAGGCCATGTGGATCGATATGGAGCAACTTCGCAAAGCGCGCTTTGGGCCGCTCCGACCGCACCCGCATCGATTGCCTCGGCCTGCCCGAGCAGTCTCGAAAGATAAATAGAACTGGCAATTCCCAGTGCCGCCGCCAGCACAACGATAGCTCAGCACACAAGCGTAACTTCCTGCCGAACGTCATCGTCTCTTTCCCGAACAAACCTCGCTCAAACCTCTTATCGTCTAAAATGCAAGATTCTAGGTAACAAACGAACTGAAAAACAAAGTCGAAGGCAAAACCGGAGGGCGCTGATGTGGCAGACGACGCGGATTGCTCGGCCAATGGCCTTCAAATTCCGTATGCTTCCGCCGCGGTGCCGCCCATGATGCGAGCCTGTTCCGCCTTCGATAGTTTCTCGATGGCAACCGTCACGGTGCGATACCAGCGGGCGTAATCGTTGCCGGCCAGCAGCATCACCGGCCAATCCGAGCCGTACATGATCCGGCGGGGACCGAAGGCTGCGAGAACCACGTCGATGTACGGTTGCAGGATTTGCGGCGTCCAGTGCTGCGGGTCGGCTTCGGTGATCATTCCGGAAAGCTTGCAGTAGACATTTTGCCGCTTCGCCAGCTCGCGCATATTGCGGTCCCAGGGCGAGAGGATGCCGTCTTTAATGCGCGGCTTGGCCACATGATCGAGGATGAAGGTCTGGCTGGGATGCCGGTCGACGAATTCGATAGCGGCCGGCAGATGCCGTTCGAAGATGAGGATGTCGTAGCGCAGTCCGAATTCGTGCAGGGCGCTCACGCCTTCGTTGAAATCGGCGCGCAGGATGTAGCGCGGATCGGGCTCGTCCTGCACTACGTGACGCACGCCGCGCAGTTTGGGATTGCCGGCGAATTGCTCCAGGCTACGCTTCACACCGGCGCCGTCGGTGAGCGGCACCCATCCCACTACGCCGCGGATGACGGGGTGCTTTGCGGCGAGATCGAGCAGCCAGGCGGTCTCCTCCAACGTCTGGCGGGCCTGCACCGCCACTGTGCCATCGATATCGAAGTGATGCATCAGCGGTTCGAGATCCTCGGGCAGGAAGTCGCGGCGGATGGCGCGCATTTCGGGCGCGATCCAGCCGTACTCGGCGGCGCTGTACTTCCACAGGTGGTGATGGGCGTCGATGTTCATCAGGCGCCGTTCATCAGGCAAAGATACCGTCGTGGACATTGCCGGCGGTATCGGTGAGGCGGAAATCGCGGCCGGAGTAACGATACGTCAGCTTCAAGTGATCCAGCCCCAGCAGCGCCAGGACGGTGGCGTGGAAGTCGTGAATGTGCATGCGATTTACCGCCGCGTGGTAGCCGAAATCGTCGGTCTCGCCGTAGGCAAAGCCGCCTTTCACGCCGCCGCCGGCCATGAAAAGCGAGTAGCCGTAAGGATTGTGGTCGCGGCCGTTGCCGCTTTCCGATACCGGCGTGCGGCCGAACTCGCCGGACCAGATGACCAGCGTGTCTTTCAGCAGGTCGCGGGCTTTGAGATCCTTCAACAGGCCGGCGATGGGTTGATCCACTTCGGCCGCATTTTCGTTGTGCTTCTCGAAAAGATCGGAGTGCTGGTCCCATTTGTAGCTGTGGGTGCACTGGATGAAGCGGACGTCGGCCTCGGCCAGACGGCGCGCCAGCAGGCACTGCCAGCCGAAATCGGCGGTTCTCGGCTCGTCCAGGCCGTAAAGTTTCCTGGTGGCGGCCGATTCGCCCGATACGTCAAAAACGCGCGAGGCTTCGGCCTGCATGCGGAAACCCATCTCGAAAGATTGAATGCGGGTTTCGAGTTCGTCGTCCTGCTTCCAAAGCTCCTGGTGATTGCGGTTGATGGCCTGGATCATGTCGAGCTCATACCGCTGCTGCTCGCGGTTGAGCCCCTGGTTGACCAGATACTCGATCGGCTCCTTCTGGATTTCACTCACCTGCATGCCGGCGTTGCCGATAGCCGTCCCTTGCACCGAGCCAGGCAGGAATCCGGACGCCCAGTTCTTAGCGCCGCCGTGCGCCAGCGCGGGCTTGATGGTGATGTAGCCGGGGAGATTGCGGTTCTGCGAGCCGAGTCCGTAGAGCACCCAGGAGCCCACGCTCGGGCGGGTAAAGGTGAAGGTGCCAGTGAAGGTCTGGAGGAGCGCGGCGCCATGGTCCACGCCTTCGCCCACCATGGAGCGCACCACGCACAGGTCGTCGGCGCACTCACGGATCTTCGGGAACAGGTCGCTGATCGGGAGACCGCTTTGCCCGCAGTTCTTGAATTTCCAGGGCGATTTCATCAAGCCGCCGGTCTTCGCCGCAAAGGTGAGCGGCTGCTTGATGGGCAGCGGCTTGCCGTCGTTGGCGTCGAGGTAAGGCTTGGGGTCGAAGGTGTCGATGGACGACGGCCCGCCGTGCATGAACAGAAAGATCACGCGCTTGGCGCGGGCCGGGAACATGGGCGACCTGGGGACCAGCGGGTCGTCGGAAGGCGCGGCCTGCGCAATGTCCGCCAAAAGGGATTGGAGCCCCATGAAACCGAAGCCGCACCCCGCGGCGCGCAGCATGCCGCGGCGCGAAAGCTGCGATCGTTTCGGCGGCGGGGTAAGGAATGAACGAATATCCATTTCCAAGATCCTCTTAATAGACCTGAGTTTAATAAACAAAGATAAATTCGTTAGATGCCATCAATACGTGAGTAAGACTGGTCCACGCCTGCTCTTCGTCGATCTGATTCCACTTCTTGCGGAAGTTAGTCAGGTAAGTGAGCCCCTGGTCGACCTCGTTAGCATCCGGGCGCCGGTCGAGAACCCGCATGTAGATCTCCTCCACGCGCCGTTTATCCTGCCGTTCCTGCTTCAATACCGAATCCGCGACGTTCTTCGCTTCGCGGATCACCAGCGGGCTGTTCATCACAAAAAGCGCCTGGGTAGCCACCGTGGTGGGACTGCGATGTCCTTCGGGCGTGGTGGCGTCGCCAAAGTCAAACAAGGTGTAAAGGGTCGGCAGATTGGATCGCCGCAGCGGCAGGTAGATACTGCGGCGATCGGTCTTCTCGGGATTCATGCTGATGCGGCCGGCGCTGGTTTCGCCGTCGGTGCCGACGCCGGGATCGAGCGTGCCGCCCATGGTCAGATCGAGATCGCCGCCCATGGCGAGATACGCGTCGCGGATTTCCTCGATGCTGAGGCGCTGCCGCGGGAAGTGCGAGAGCAGGCGATTCTCCGGATCCTTCGCCTTAGTGCTCTCATCGTACGCCGCGCTCATCTGGTAAGTCTGAGACAGCATGATCAGGCGATGCATCTTCTTAATTGACCAGCCGCCATCCATGAAAGTCTTCGCCAGGTAATCGAGCAGTTCGGGATTGCTGGGCCGTTCGCCCAGGCGGCCGTAGTTATCCGGAGTGCGCACGATACCGTCGCCGAAATGTCCCTGCCAGATGCGATTGGCCATCACACGGGCGGGAAGCGGGTTAGCGGGATCGACAATCCAGTCGGCCAATTCCAGGCGGCCGCTCTTGGTTTTGACGGCGGGGGCCGGCGCGCTGAGGCGCAGGATCGCCGGGACGGTGCGTTCCACCGGGTCGCCCGGATTGTGATAGTCGCCGCGGACGAAGATCTTCTGGTCCATGGTGTCGCCTTCTTTGACGGCGCAAGCCATGGGGACTTCCTTGGTGGGAAGGGTCTTCTCCATCTCGGCAGCTTGTGCCAGCAGCGCTTCGGCCTGCTTGGCTTTTTCGGATGGGAGCGAAGCTAACTGCTCTTCTTGGGAACGATGCAGCGGACCGCCATCCTGCCAGACCGCGACGAAGAAGCCGTCTCTGTCCGCGCTCATGCGGGGACGGGGGCCGGCGACCTTTCCCGCTTTGGGGAAACTGCCGCGCGCCTCCTTCCACCAGTTCAGATCCTGATCGTATTGGTAGGCGCTGCGGCGGAACTCCTCCTGGTAGTCCTTGGCGACAGCTTTACGGTTGTCGTCGGTGGCGCCGCGCCATTTCGCCAGTTCCGGACGGCTGGCGTCTTTGAGGTAATCCACCCAGCGGGCGTCGGCGCCCGCGACGTCTTCCCTCTTCGCGTAGACGCGGTACGCCGCCAGCATGGAGTCCGCGATTTTCGACGCTCCTATGTCGCGATGCTTCTGGGCGTCCTGATCGAAATCGATAATCTCCGCGAGCTTCCCTTGGAGCGCGTTGAACTCTTTCCACTGTTTGAAGAAGCCTTCGAACTCGCCCGCCGGGGCCAGCGGAGTCTGAATCGGATCGCCGGTCTCGCCACCGGCATAGCTGAGAGTGGAAGCGAAGATTGCCGCCAGCTGGTAGTAGTCTTTCGTCGCGATAGGGTCGAACTTATGATCGTGACAGCGGGCGCAGGTGACGGTGAGACCCAGGAAGGCCTTCGCCGTCACGTCGATTTGATCGTCGACTACGTCATACCGCTTCAGCGGGAGATCCTTCTGCGCGAGGGCCTTCTTGCCAAGCGCCAGGAAGCCGGTGGCGACGACGCCGCGATAGCCCACGCCGGAGTTCGGGTCCGCCGCGAGGATGTCGCCGGCCAGTTGCTCGCGGACGAACTGGTTGTACGGCATGTCGTTATTGAAAGCCTCGACGACATAATCGCGATAGCGCCAGGCGTGGGGGTAGCGATGGTCTTCGTCGCTACCGGTGGAGTCGGCATAGCGCATGACGTCCAACCAGTGCCGCCCCCAGCGTTCTCCGTAGCGGGGCGAAGCCAGCAGGCGGTCGACCACTTTCTCGAAAGCCTGTGGGGACTGATCTGCCAGGAAATCCTGCAGCTCCTTTTCGGTGGGCGGAAGGCCGGTGAGATCGAAAGTCGCGCGGCGCAGCAGGGTGGTCTTGTCGGCCGGCGGGGCGGGTTTGAGCCCGTTCTTTTCAAGGTTGGCGAGAATGAACTGGTCGACGGGGTTGACGGCCCAATCCTTCTGTGTCGGGGTGGGCGGCGCGGAGTGCGAAATGGGCTTGAAGGACCAGAAGTTCTTGTCGAAGTCGGTGATCACACCGCGCAGGGCGACGGGGCGAACGCCGGTTCCCTCCAAAGAATTCCCGGCCGCCGGCGTTACGGCCGGCGTAGGGGCACCCGCAGCCACCCAGTCGCGAACGGCGGCGATGGTTTCGGCGGGCAGCTTGCCTTGCGGCGGCATCTTGATCTGGCCTTCATAGCTGAGGGCCTGAACGATGACGCTCTTTTCAGGTTCGGAGGGGCTCCCAAAAATGCCCATGGAAGCGGCTTCTTTAATGGAGCTCGGGGAGCTGAAATCGATGCCGCCGCTCTTTAATTTGGCGTTGTGACAGCCCTGGCACTTTTCGGCGAACAACGGGCGCGCGTTCTTCTCGAAGAGCTCGATCTGCGCGGGAGTCTGTGCCTGCCCCACGCCGGGACTCAGTACGAGTAAGGGCAGCAGGGTGAAGAATAGGCGCATAGTTGGATCCGCGAAGGTATTATATTATGTTCCGAAGCAGACTCGCGCCCGGCAGCGCCTATTTGGTCTCTTCCACGCTTTGGAGAATCTCGCGAACTTCGGCTTCCCGTTCGGTGGGCACGCGCACGCTCCACCAATTGAGAAAATTGCCGCTTTCCTGGCGCGCAGCTACGTTGCGGTCCACGACTAAGAAAGGTATACCTGCCTCACGGAGGAGGCTTTCGGCCAACCCGATGGCAATTGGGTTGTTTATACCGGTTCGAATCAGGGCGCCGAGGTCGGCTTCGTTTGTTTGTCGATGAGACATCGCAGGTCTCCCCACCCAGTTTACGTCAGAATCTTCTTTAACGCAGGCGTGAGGGAATCTCGGCACAGATGTCGTTTATGGGAGTGGAGGACATCATGCCAGCAAGAAAGACCGGTTCCGTGAAGCGCCCTTTCGAGTTCAAGGGCAACGTACAAGCCAAGGGCGAGTTCGAAGTCGCCTACGAGGTCACTGAGGACGAGGGAATTGGAGTTGCATCGCAGCTTACCGAATCCGTTAACGCCTTCCTGGACCAAAGAATCAAAACCCTGACGGCGGCCGTTCAGGATCTGGACGGCAAGCTTGAGAAGCTGCTGAAAGAGTCCAAGGCCCTCTCCGATTCGGGCAAAGCCAAGGAAGCGAAGGCCAAGGCCGATGAAGCCAGCAGGCTTTACGCCAACGTCCATCCGGTGCTGCAGAGCTTCATCGCCGGAACCCAGGCCGACGGCCAAAAGTTCCTGGCGACGTGGTGGGCACAGGCGCAGGCGAAGGACGCCAAGCTGAAGGCCTACAATGTCAAAGCTGGCTTCAAGGCGACCGTTACCATCACCGCCTCGGCTATCGGCGCGGCGGCGGGCATCGCCTCCGCGGTAGTGACGGCAGGCGCTGCGACACCCATCGCACTGGCCGCGGTAAGTGGAGCAGTCACCGTCGCCAGCACCAGTTTCGCGGCGCTGAAGGCGGCCTTCGAAGGGTTTGACTCCGCGTACGACAAACTCGACCAGGCTTACGTGCAGGCGCAGAAGGACCTCAAGAGGCTGGCAATCAAGTCGCAGAAACCCGACAAGGGAACGTTGGACAAGATCAAAGCATTCCTTGCCAGCAGTCCGGTGAAAGCGCTGCAAACTGCGCTGGCGGTTTACCAGGTGAAAGTGCGCGAGGCCGAAACCAAGCTGGCCAGCTACGGCAACGAGGTGGGCAAGCTGATGAAGCAGCGCGACGCCTTGCAGTCCGCGGCATCCAAGTCGAAGAACGACGATGTCCAGGTACAGGCGAAAAAGATCTGGGACCGGGTGGAATACCTCTACAAGAAAATCGAGGGCCTGCGCTCCCGAATGGACGATGCCAAGAAAATCGCCGGCGATGCCAACAAACTGGTGGCCGATGCCCAGGCGGGTAAACTCGATGGGCTGGGCGGCAAAATGTTGGGTAAGCTGGAAAGCGCTGCGCCGATTCTGCAAGACGGCGCGACGGCGATCGAGGGCATCAAGACGCTGGTGCAGGTCGGCATGCAAGCGGCCGCCTGATGTCGGGGCGCGGTCACTTGCTATAGAATGACAATCGCATGCAAGTGAATACCAGGCCGAAAACCTATGATGTGGTGGTTGTTGGATCGGGAGCAGGCGGGGGGGTGGCGGCGCACGTTCTGGCGATGGCCGGGGCCAAGATCTGTATGCTCGAGGCGGGGGCCTCGTACGACCAGGCCAAACAGTCGGATATGTTCAAGTGGCCGTATAACGCCCCCCATCGGGCCGCGGGCACCAGAGAGAAGCCCTTCGGCTATTACGACGCCACGCTATTGGGCGGCTGGGAAGTCCCCGGCGAGCCTTACACCAACGCGCGCGGCAGCAACTTCATGTGGTATCGCGCGCGCATGTTGGGCGGCCGCACCAATCACTACGGCCGTATCTCGCTGCGCATGGGGCCGTACGATTTCAAGCCGTACAGCCGCGACGGCAAGGGCTTCGATTGGCCCATCGGCTACGAAGACCTGGCGCCGTATTACGACAAGGCGGAGGAACTGATCGGCGTGTTCGGCAGCGCCGAGGGCCTGGAGAACACGCCCGACGGCAAGTTTCTGCCGCCGCCGGCGCCGCGCGGCTACGAACGGGTGATCCAGCGCGCCTGCCAGCATCTTCACATTCCGTGCGTGCCCTCGCGCCTCGCCATCCTCACCAAGTCGATTCACGGACGCCCCGCCTGCCACTATTGCGGCGAGTGCGGACGGGCGTGCGCGGTGAATGCCAATTTCAGTTCGCCGGGCGTCCACCTGCTGCCCGCCATGAAGACGGGCAATCTGGAGATCCGCACCGGCGCCATGGCGCGCGAAGTGGTGCTGGGCGCCGACGGCCGCGCGCGCGGCGTTTCCTATATCGATAAGAAGGACCGCAGCGAGCAAACCGTATACGGCAAGGTGGTGGTGCTGGCGGCCAGTTGCTGCGAGACAGCGCGCATTCTGCTCAATTCGAAGAGCAGCCGCGCGCCCGACGGAGTGGCGAATTCGAGCGGCCTGGTGGGACGCTACCTGATGGACACGGTAGGGTCGGCCGTGGGCGGGTACCTGCCGGTTCTCGAAGACCTGCCGCCGCAGAACGAGGACGGCGTGGGCGGCATGCACCTCTACATGCCGTGGTGGAATTACCAGGCGCAGAAAGCCGGCAAGATGCCGTTTGCGCGCGGCTACCACATCGAAATCGGCGGCGGACGCTCGCTGCCGGGGGCCGGCATTCTGGGCGGGTCGGAACGCATTCTCGGCGGCGGCTATGGGGTGGAGTTGAAGCGCGGCCTGCGCAAGATCTACGGCGCCAACGTCCACTTCGCCGGACGCGGCGAGATGATCCCCAACGAGAAGAGCTATTGCGATATCGACCCCAACGCCGTCGATCGGTGGGGCATTCCCGTGCTGCGCTTCCATTTCGAATGGACCCAGGATGAGATTCTGCAGGCCAAACACATGCAGGAGACGTTTCAGGAGATCATCGCGGCCGCCGGCGGCAAGGTGCTCTACAGCTCCGGCGCGGAAAACAATTGGGGCATTTCGCGTGGCGGGGAAATCATCCATGAAGTGGGCGCCACGCGCATGGGCGACAATTCCAAGACATCGGTGTTGAACTCCTACTGCCAGGCTTGGGACTGCAAGAATCTGTTCGTGGCCGACGCGGCGCCCTTCATCAGCAACGCCGACAAGAATCCCACGCTCTCCATCACGGCGCTGGGATGGCGGACCTCGGACTATATCGCGGACCAGATGAAGAAGGGGAATCTCTGAGATGGGACAGACGAATGAGCCGCAGGGCGTGAGCCGGCGGGCAATCCTCCAGGTAATCGGATCGGCGCCGGCGTTGGCCGCCGCCACGGCAACAGAGGCTTCGGCACAGAGCGAGGCCAAGCCGCCCTATCGCCGCAAGGTCTTCGACGCTCACCAATGGCACACGGTGGAAGTGCTGTGCGACCTGATTCTGCCGGCTGACGATCGCAGCGTGAGCGCGACGAAGGCTGGTGTCCCGGAGTTCATGGACGACTGGCTCGACTTTCGCAAGCGCGAGGATGGCGACGATATGCTGGCGTCGCAGATTCTGGGAGGGCTCGCGTGGCTCGACCGGGAGTCGAATCGCAAGTTCGGCAAGGATTTCGCCGCGGCCGCGCCGGCCGAGCAGAAGCAACTGCTGAATCGTATTGCCTGGCCGGAGAAGGCCGCGCCGGAGGACCATCGCTGGGTGACGTTTTTCAATCGCTTTCGCGATCTCACGGTGAGCGGTTTCTTTTCGAGCGAGGCGGGAATCGCCGACCTCCCCTATCTCGGCAACAAAGCGGTCGCGGAGTGGAAGGGGTGCGACCCGGCGGTGTGGGCGATCATCGAAAAACGGCTCGGCGGCTAGAGTACGCGCTCAGCCGCATCGAGCGAGTTGCGCTTTCGCACATCTGAGCCCTCTTGCTTCGTGTATATGGCAGATATATACTCGGTGATGTGGCGGAACGCAGCGATCCCCTCGATGGCTGTTGCGGTTTTGAGTGGGACGAAGCAAATGCACACAAGAACTGGGAGCGGCATGGAGTCAGCCCTGAAGAGGCTGAGGACGTCTTCTTCAATGAGCCTCTGGTCGTGCGCAGCGATGTCCGGCACTCCCGGCGGGAAAAAAGATACTACGCGCTTGGGCACACCAGCGGAGGGCGATGCTTGTTCGTGGCGTTCACGATCCGCCGATCCCTTGTGCGCGTGATCTCCGTTCGGGACATGAATCGACGGGAGAGGGATGCCTATGCCAAACACGAAAATGAAGCCGGTGCCTGAGTTTCGCTCCGAAGATGAGGAGCGCGAATTCTGGGCGACCCGTGATTCGACGGAGTTCATCGATTGGCGGTCTGCCAGACGCCGCAAGTTTCCAAACCTGAAGCCCACCCTGCGGACGATTTCTCTGCGACTGCCCGTCTACATGATCGAGGATCTCAAGATCCTTGCGAACAAGCGGGACGTACCGTACCAGTCCCTGTTAAAAGTGTTCCTCGCCGAGAGACTGGAGAAGGAGCGCCGGCGGGCGTAGACGGGCAGTGCCGGCCGGCCGCGCATATCTTGGCGGACTCAATAGCATGAAAGCACTTCAGGGCCAGAACTAGAAATGTAGACGCCTTCGAGAAACCTGGTCGGTGGTTATGGATCCGATGCACCCTTGGGCCGAAGCGCCTGCCCGCACGGTGCCCAACGTGGAGCTAGGGGTGATCCCCAGCGCCAACCGCCTCTCGGCCCCCGCACCCCCCCGAGTTTTTGACCGGATTGCAGGCGTTTCTCGCGGTGCAATCCCGCCCGCGGCCACGGTGTGGTGGCCAGGCTCTCTTCGCACGCGGTATCCTTCAAGCTTAGTTCGACTCATGCTGTGCACGATCCGGTCACAATCTTCGATTATCCGGAGTCTTCTAAGAAAGAAGGCGCATCATAATCCCGAAACAGATTGACAGCAGTAGCGCCGCTGGCTATATTTACTGAAACTATATTCACGTAACTAACTTGCAGTTCAAGGAAAGACGTTGCGCAGACTAAGCATCCCAAACACCAAAACCGGGCGCCGGAACGCCGGAGTCCGGGCGCCAGCCGTTGCGTTCTTGTTGACGTTGGCGCTCCCATTCAGCGTTCTTGCCCAGCAAAACCTCCTGCCACAAGCGGACCGGATTGTCGGGTCGCTCACACCCGATCGATTACTCGCGCTGAAGGGCAATATCCATCCAAAGGCACGGCCGGAAAGCGATCGCGGCCCGGTTTCACCCGGCCTGAACCTCGATTACATCACGCTCCATCTCAAGCCGACACCCGCCCAGCAGGCGGCGCTCGATGAATTGCTGATCCAATTACAGACTCCCTCGTCAGGGAAGTATCGCAACTGGCTGACGCCCGAACAGTACGCCGGCCAGTTCGGAGCGAGCCCGGCGGACATCGGGCAGATCGTAGGCTGGCTTGAGAGCGAGGGCTTGACCGTGGTCAACACGGCCCGCGGGCGAAACTTCGTTGTGTTCAAAGGCACGGCGGCAAGAGTGGAAGCCGCGTTGCACGTCGAAATCCACAATTTCTTCGTCGACGGGGAAATGCACTTTGCGAACGCCACCGAGCCTTCGGTCCCGGACGCCATTCAACCGTTCACGGCTGGATTCTCGGGCCTCGATGACTTCAAGCTGAAGCCCGCGCAACAGGTCAGGAAACCGGTTCCACACGGATTCTTCAGTGGGCAGTATGACCTCGCCGCCAGCGATCTTTGGACTATTTACGATATTTCACCGCTCTACAACGTCGGCATCACGGGAAGCGGCATGAAGCTAGCCGTCATCGGACAGTCTAATGTCAACCTCGCCGATATAGCGACATACCAGGCCACCATGGGTCTTTCGGCGAACCCTCCCGTGAAGCTGCTGGTACCTGGAAGCACCGATCCGGGCATCACTAACGATTCCGGCGAATCCGATCTCGACCTCGAACTGACGGGTGCGATAGCCCCGGGAGCCCAGATTCTTTTCGTCTACTCAGGCAGCGTCGAAACCTCGGTAACGTACGCTATCGATCAAGGGCTTGCGCCCGTAATCAGCTACAGCTACGCCGGTTGCGAACAGAATCAATCGTCGACTGTGGTCGCATCGATACAAACTCTTGCGCAGCAGGGTAATACGCAGGGGATCACATGGGCGGCTTCGTCGGGCGATTCCGGCGCAGGAGCCTGTGACCCAGGGGCAACCATAGCGTCGCACGGAATTTCCGTGATGTTCCCGGCGAGCCTGCCGGAAGTCACGGGTGTCGGTGGGACCGAATTCAATGAAGGCACGGGCAACTACTGGGGCGATGCTTCGAACCCATTCGCCCTCTCGTACATCCCGGAGGCTGCCTGGAACGATACCAACATCGCTGGCCAGTTGGCCGCGAGTGGCGGCGGAGCAAGCATAGACTTCCCGCGGCCTTCCTGGCAGTCCGGTCCGGGAGTTCCAACGATTAACGCCCGCATGGTGCCGGATGTAGCGATGGCCGCATCGGCGGATCACGATGGATATTACATTGTGGAGAACGGCCAATCGGGTCTATACGGTGGAACTTCGGCTGCGACGCCGGTATTCGCCGGAATCGTCTTGCTAGTGGCACAGGCGGTCGGCGCGAACGGGCTCGGGAATATCAATCCGGCTCTCTACTCTCTGGCGTCGGAACCTGCGAGGACCTGTAATACCACCGCCATCACGGAGGCGTGCGTATTCCACGATATTACATCAGGAAACAATATGGTCCCTTGCGCTGGTGGAACCAACGGATGCGCAAGCATTACGTTCGGCTACTCGGCCGCCGTCGGCTACGATATGGTCACCGGACTCGGCAGCGTCGACGCGACGGGCCTGGCGCTTGCGGCCGCCAGCCTGACATCGGGACCGACAGTCTATTCCGTGAGCACGGCGTACGGGAGCCCCGGCATTGCGCAGAATACGTACATCGTGATCAAAGGCGCCAACCTGGTGCCTGCCGTCACAGCGGCGACCGGAGTCATCTGGAGCACCGCGCCCTCTTTCGCGTCCGGTCTCATGCCGACGCAACTCAGCGGCGTGAGTGTCACCGTCAACAACAAACCCGCTTTTGTGTACTTCTATTGCAGCGCCGCAACTGATCCGGTCTGTGCAGAAGACCAGCTGAATGTTCTTACGCCGCTCGACGCCACCGTCGGTAACGTGTCCGTCGTAGTGACGAGCGGAACGGTGTCAGCTCCGGCCTTTACTGCCAGCATGCAAGCGGTCGCGCCGTCGTTTCTGTTGTTCAGCACGGCAGGGTACGTTGCCGCGACGCACCTGAATGGGAGTCTCATCGGTCCAACCAATCTCTATCCCGGGTATTCGACACCCGCAACCCCGGGGGAGCAGATTGTTCTGTATACGGTCGGGTTCGGACTGCCATCGACTACATTAGTCAACGGCTCGTCCACTCAGACCGGATCGCTACCGGTTCTGCCGGTCTGCACCGTCGGAGGAACTCCGGCATCCTTAAGCTTCGCGGGTTTGATCAGTCCGGGGCTTTACCAGTTGAATCTCACCGTTCCGGCGTCGGCTGCCAACGGCGATAATCCGATCGCGTGTATCTACAACGGATTCTCAACCCCAGTTGGCGATCTGATCACGGTGCAATGATGAAGAGGCCGCCGGGCCGGACGCATGGACACACCCAAGAGAGTGAATCGCGCCCGGCTGCGTCTACCGGTCCATAGCGACCCGCCGCCCTCGGCCCGCTTCCGCCGTCGCGCAAACTTCATGCAACGGTCGGCGTACAAACGGCGCCGCTTTGGCGCCGCCACCTCGTTTACGCCCAAATCGCCCAGGGCGTTCTTCGCGATCTCACGGTGAGGGGTTTCTATTCGAGCGAGGCGGGAGTCGCCGGCCTGCCCCATCGCGCCAGCAAAGCGTTCGCGGAGAGGAATGCGGTCCGGCGGACCGTGCTGAGTATGAGGTGTCAAAGACGGCCGTCAGCGTCTTTGGGAGTCAAATGGGACTGAAACTGCGGTCCCACCAGGCGCCTGGGCAGCTCCTTGGTGCCGGCCGCAGCGCCAGATAAATCCGCATCGGACGGGATCCACGATCAGCCCCCTCTCCCGGGGAGAAATAGGCCCACGCCGGGGCGAAAAGTATGCGTCCTCCGCGGGGCGTATCAGGAGCGTTTGCTCGCCGCGATCACTTGCTCGAGGCGGGCCAGCAGATCATTGGTGTTGAACGGTTTGATCATGTACCCATCGGCGCCGAGTTCGGCGCCGCCGATGATGTCCGATTCTTCGCGGCTGGCGGTGAGGAAGATCACGGGGATCTTGTAGGTTGACCACTCGCGCCGCAGCCTGCGGAGCACCTGGAAGCCATTCAGACGGGGCATATGGAGGTCAAGAATAATGACATCCGGCGGGTTGTCGAGCGCCATGGTGTAGGTTTGTAAGCCGTCAGCCGCCAATCGGCACTCGAAGCCCGCCCGTTCGAGGGCAAGCCTGATCACCGCACGCAGGGCAGCGTCGTCATCGCCCACCAGAACGACCGGCTTGACGGATGTGGGGCCTTCGACAATTCCCGTCACCTCGTTTTCTTTGTTTTCTTTGCGCGGCGCAGCGATGGGCTGCGACACCGGAACGGCGTGCCTGAACTGGTCTAGCAACTCGGCCAGTTTCTGACGCAGTTCGTCCCTTTGGTTAGGGTGGAAAGTCGCCAGCAGGGTTTCCAACTCGCGAGCCAGACGTGTGATTTGCGGAAAGCCGAGAGTGCCTCCAGCTCCCGCCCAGCGGTGTAGGGAATTACGGATGGAGACGAAGTCCAATTCGGGCGCGAACGCTCGGGTTGCCCCGAACTGGGAGAGGATTTCGCGGCACTCGGCGGCGCCGGTGGAGAGAAACTCCTTTCGCAGTTCCTCAATTGGCAGACTTTCGAGGAAGGCGCCGCCGGCCGCCGGAGCCGACGCGCCCAGGAAGGCCCGAATCGTTTCGGGAAACTCCTCGGCGTCGACCGGTTTGCCGAGCGAGCATTCGCAGCCGGCCTCCCTCGCGGCGATATCTTGCTCCTTCGAATGATCGCCCGTCAGCAGGATTACCGGGATATGCTTCCACGCGGGATTTTTCTTGACCGCCCGCGTGAGATCGAGTCCGTCCATGCCCGGCAAGCGGAGATCGGTGACAATCAGATCCGGCAGCTCCACGGCGATCTGCTTCAAGGCATCTTCGGCGGTTTCCGCCAACCCGGTAAGAAAACCGGCTCTGCGGATCAGTGCGGCGGTGATCTTCAGATTGACGGAACTGTCGTCAACTACTAATACTCGCTTTGCGGGGCCGTCCGGGCCGATATTCACTGAGCTCATTATCCTTTCTGGAATTCTAGCTCAGTGCAACGGACGGCGTCGGAATGTTGGGGCGATAGCAGTTTGCACCTTCGGTACTGGGGTGCGTCTGGCCGCCTTAGTACTACGGGGATGCCCCGTGGCCCACCCACCGGCCGCAGTTCCCCACCTGGTTCGCAGTTTACATTTGCAACGTGAGGACGCGGAGCGGAAGGGGTGCGACCCGGCAGGTGCGGGCGATCCTCGAAAAACGTCTGGGCGCGCCAAGCCGCGAGGCCGCGCGTTCAGGCGCGGAACCGGATCGACGCCTACGCCGGCCTCGGATATGGACTCATCGTCACTCGATGTCGGCTGCTTTGATTTCCCTCTGCGAACCGTTGGCGGCCCAACGGAGAAAGCCGACGATATCTGCTAATTCCTGGGATGTATATCCAGCCGCTGTCGGCGGGTGCTTCCAGTGCTGGTCGCGAGTCATGGAGAGGATATCCTTCGAAGTCAGCTTGCGAAGCACCGGGGGAGTCTGGCTCAGGTCCCAGATCTCGAAGTCATCGCCCTGTTTTTGTTTTTGAATTCCCGGGAAAGGTCCAGCCGCGGTCTTGATCTCCTGGACATTCTCCGTGTTTTCCATCTGGATCACCGAGACCAGTCCGCGCGGTGTCGCCATCGACGCCATTTTGGTCAGGTCCGGTCCGACAGCCGTTCCCACCCCTGCCATCGTATGGCAGGTGCCGCACGCGATCCCTTTCGGTGACTTCACGAACAGTTCGCGCCCCCGCCGGGTTTGCGCCGTCGGGGGTTGCTTCTCTTGAGCGATCATTAATTGCGCATTCGCCGCCAAAATGAGCGCTACCGATGCGAAAAAGAAATTCTGTCGTTTCATCACGATCCCCCAGCGATGACCTTACCGCGCAACGTCACATGGAAGCCCTGCCGCCGATCCGAACAGGCAACTTCATACCCATTCTAGGCCCGAAACCGATTAATTGTACCTGTTTATCTTTAGATTTCAACCGGCCAATGTCGGTGCCGGTTGCGGGCACCGTGAGGCCCTTGCCTGGGGAGAGGCTCACGCTCGATGAGGGATTACGGCCGGCCCGATACCGAGCCGCGACCAAAGGGAGCGGGTTGGGTCACGCCAAACTGGCTCCAGTCAATTTCCCCGCCACCACTACTGAATTGCGAGGGTGACGGTATTCGATGTTACTCCGCCGATGGCGATGGCGACTGGCACAGTGGACCCCTTGGCCGCTCCCACGGGCACCTGCACGTTCACCTGATACAGGCCCACATCGCCCGGCACCAGTCCGTTGAAGACCGGTGTTGCCGGGACGCCGCCTATCGTTACGGCGGGAGTGGCCTGGGTCCACGATAGCGGGTCGGCGAGCGCGGGGGCGCCGGTTGCGGGTTGGTTAGTTACCGGGCCTAACCCGGTGCAATAGATCTGTATGTATGCTCCGGCGGTGGTCGGGTTGGTTGGGCCGACGAGTTTGTAGTTCGCGTCCAGGACGGCGCCCTGGTTCGTCTGGGTGTCCATTACGAAAATCCCCGGGGCGTACGTGGCGAGTGGCACGGTCTGGGACGCGCCGGACTGGCCATATTGCGAGGCCGTGACGGTAGTCTGCGCCTGTCCGGCAAGTTCCCAGGGGATTTGCAGGTTGATTTGGGATTGCGAGGCGAAGAAGAGCGGCGCGAGGGGTGCGGAAGCGAACTGGATCGAGAGCCCGGAGAGCGCCGTGGGAGCCGGGAATGCGCTGGCCGACATCAGACTGGGAATAGCGAAGGTTCCGAACAGGCTGGCAATGCCGCCGGGAGATACCGGGGCGGTAAAACTGGCGGCGTTAACCATACCGCCGGCGGTGATCGATGGGGGCGTGTGGGGAATGGTAAGACGGAACAAAGTGCCGGAGTCTTTCGCGCCGCCGTAAAAGGTGGTCCCGTAAAGATTGCCGTCGCTGCCCAGCGTGAGGCCGGTAGCTGGCAGGCGGCCGTCACTTCCGCTGAAAGTGTACAACGTGGCGAAATCGCCGGCCGGGCTGAGGCGGAAAATCGTGCCGCAACCCAGGAACGAGGTGTTACAGCTTCCGCCATATTCGGTGGTCCCATAGAAATTGCCGTCGGGGCCAAGCACCAGCGCGGCGTTGGGCTGTAGTTGCTCGGCCGGAAGTTGAACGCCGCCGTTGAAATCGTGAAGCGTCGTCAGCACTCCGGCAGGAGTCATCCGGAAGATCGTTCCGCCGTACGGACTCGTCCCGCCATATTGGGTAATCCCGTAGAAGTTACCGTCAGGTCCCTGTGTAACCCCACCGACAGGACCTTGTCCGTCCGCTCCGCTAAAATTGTAAAGCATGGTGTAAGTTCCGGAGGCTGTGATCTTGTAGATAACGCCCCAAGGGGACGAGTTCGTCCCGCCGTATTGCAGGGTCCCGTAGAAACTGCCGTCGGACCCCATGGTGAGCGCGGAAACACCCTGCAAGTTGTCCAATGTCTGGAGTGTGGTCAGCGTTCCTCCGGGTGTTATCCGGAAGACCGCTGCGTTGAGGCCATTTTGCATGGCTCCGTAGAAATTGCCATCGGGACCGAGTATCAGACCGCTCACCGCAAGCCAATCCTCCAGAATAAGTTCGAACGTGGAGGCGATAGGGTTGAGGACCGTCAGAGTCCCGGAGGGAGTCATTCGGAAGATCCCGCCCGAAATGCTGGAGCCATCAGCCCCGAGGGTGGGGGACCACCCGTTGTCCGTGCCGTAGAAGTTGCCGTCGGCGCCAAAAATCAGGCCCGTTGCGGCCGACGCTCCGTCGGCGCCGCTGAAAGCATGGAGGACGCTGAGCGCGCCCGCCGGTGTAATCCGAAAAATCACGCCATAGCCGGCGTTGTCGGCGCCACTCGCGTACCCCATGCCGCCGCCGGTGGCCGTCCCGTAAAAGTTGCCGTCGGCGCTTTGTAGAAGTACGCCGGCGGGATTTTGCCCATCGGCACAATTGGCCTGGGTGCAAAAGCTATAGAGGGTGGTAAGTGTTTGGGTTTGGGCTACTGGTGTAACAGCCACTAGCGCCGGTAGGATAAAGACCGCGCGGAGAATGTGACGCGTATGTTACCTCACGGGAGGGTATACGGCTTACAAGTCTCGCGGGTTTCAGGCCAATTCGAGCCCAAGATTCAAGAGCTGGGCCGTCTGAACCAGCCGAGGAGTGACTGGTTGTCGGCCGGAGGCATTATCTCCGGCGGGCTGGCGTTGCCCACGATCATTTGCGTCAAGCATCCGGCGGCCCACATCGACCGGCCTGGCAATCTGCCTTTGCGCAGCCCGTAGAACCGGGCCCGGCGAGCGTATTCCTGCAGCTCGCCCAGCGGGCCGAACTCCTGGCGATAGAGCTTGCAGTGCTTATGAATCAGGCGGAAGTGCGCCCGGCAGGTATTGCCCCATTGGAGGCTGAGTTCTTGCCGTCCGCCGTGTCGGTAGGTGACCAAGGGCTCCGGCAGAATCTCCATTTGGCAGCCCACTGCGAGCAGCCGGATGCCGAATTCCAGATCGCCCAAGTGGCGGAACGTGGTATCCATGCGACCGGCCTTATGGTAGGCGCTCTTGTGGATCAACATGGTGCACATCGAAGAGGCTGTGTGCTGAAGGGCATCCCGCAATTGCAGCTGCCCCGGCTCGCGATGGCCCCAGATTTGGGAGCTACCATCGGGAGTGACGCGTAATATCGGACCGCCCAGAGCTTCGCAGTTGGGATGCCGGCTCAAATAAGCGCTTTGCAACTCCAGCTTGCGGGAATGATAAAGATCGTCATCATCCAGGAATGCAACCCAGTCATTAGCGGCCAATTCCACACCGATATTGCGGGTTTCACTCACTCCCAGATTTCTGGGATTCTCGTGGATTTTCACAATATGCCTGAATTTTCGCAGTTTAGTGCGGACCTCGGCGGTGGAATGATCGTCAACTACTATGATTTCGGCGGGCGGCACGGTCTGCGATCGAACGGAATCTAAAGCTTCCTCCAGGAATTGCGGGCGATTGTAATGGGGAATGATGACGGAAATCGGTAATGTTCGCATAGCGGTCGCTTTACACAGCCCGGCTCTCTAAGACAAGAACTGGCGATCAATCCCGTTTTCCCACATTAAGTCGATATTATCATTAGCAGGGTTTGTGCGGAAGCTCGAGATAACTAAAGTGATCGGAAGATAATCGCTACTCTTCGCGAAGTGCGTTCATGGGGTCGAGCCGGGAGGCGCTGCGCGCGGGCAGAAATCCGGCGAGCGCCGCCACCAGAGCAAGCACCGCCGCGGCGATCGCCAGCGTCCAGGGGTCGTTGGCCTTCATGCCGTAGAGGAAGCTCTCGACGAAACGCGTGGTTCCGATGGCGGCAAGCAAACCGATGGCGAGGCCCATGCCGATCAGGAAGGCGACCTCGCGAAGAACCATGCTCAGGACGCGCGATTGCGCCGCCCCCAGCGCCATGCGGATGCCGATTTCATTGCGGCGGCGGGCGATGTTGTAGGACATGACGCCATACAGCCCGATGGTGGCCAGCGCCAGCGCCAGAAATCCGAAGAAGCCGGAAAGCGTGGCCAGCAGCCGTTCGCGCGCCAGCGATTCATCCACCTGGGCAGCCAGCGTCTTGAATTGCAGGGAGACCTCGCGATTGACCTCCGCGATGGCCGATTTTGCCGCGGAGATCAGGGCAGCCGGCGGTCCGGCGGAACGCAATTCGAACTCGTACCCCAAGGAGGTGGAATCCTGGTCAGCCGCCACGAAGGCCGTGGGAAGAATCTTTTCCCGCAGCGTTCCATATTTCGAGTCCCGGACCACTCCCACGATTTCGGCCCACGGCCCCATTTCCTTGCCTTCCTCGGTGCGGTAGCGCTTGCCGATGGGATTCTGCCCGGCGAAATACTTTTTCGCCATCGTCTGGTTGACGATGGCAACTTTGGGCGACTCGGGCGTGTCGTGGGTATTGAAATCGCGTCCGGCAACCAGGTCCATGCCGAGCGTTTCGAAGTACCGATCAGTTACTTCGTTGAAGTAGACCAGCGTGTCGTCGCGGCCTTTCGAAGTGTACCCTTCAATTTGCAGGTCTTCGTTCCAGAAACTCCCGCTGACGGGCGTCATATTGGAAGCGCTGGCGGAGCGGACCCCGGGCAGCGCGCGCAGCCGGTCCAGCATCTCCCGCAGGGCGGCCGCGCGCCGTTCCTTGGCGTAATTGGAGCTGCGAATATCGACGCTGACGAGGAGAACATGCTCGCGGTCAAAGCCCGCGTCCAGTGTCTCGAGCCTGAAGAACGTCGAAAGCATCAATCCCGCGCCCACCACCAGCAGGAGAGAAAGCGCCACCTGCGCCACCACCAGAGACTTGCCGATCCCGAACTTCGCGCCTTCAATCACTCCGCGGGCATTCGCCTTCATGGCGGACTGCGGGTTCACGGCGCTGCTTCTCCAGGCCGGCGCCAGGCCGAACAGGAGCGCCGTAAGAATCGATGCCCCGGCCGTAAATGCCAGCACACGCCAATCGATACTCAGATCGAGAAACACCTTGCTCTCACCGGAAGAGAGAAAACCTACCAATAAGCGGGCGCCCCATTGCGCGAAGACGATCCCGAGAACCGCGCCGGAGAACGAGAGCACGATACTCTCGGTCAATAACTGGCGCATCAGACGTCCGCGGCCCGACCCGAGCGCGATGCGCACGGCAATCTCCTTCTGTCTGGCGGCGCCGCGGGCCAGCAGCAGATTGGCAACGTTGGCGCAGGCGATCAGCAGGACCACCGCGACAATCGCCATCAATACCATCAGGGCCTGCCGGTACTGCTTGCGGATATTGGAAAGCCCATTGGCGGCCGGCAGAGCGGCTAGGGATCTCCGGCGATATGCTTCGTGATCTTCCGCCTTCCAACGCGGTGGAACGGTGGCGTCGAATATCGCCGGAGACAGAATCTTCAGGCGCGCCTCGGCCTGAGCGGCAGACACTCCCGGCTTGGGCCGGCCGATCACGCGCAGCCACCAGGAGCTGCGCTGGTCGAGCGCACTGAATTCGCCGCGAATAATCTTCTCGGCGCAGAGGGGCACGTAGATGTCCATCTCGCTGCCGACGTCCATGCCAGTGAAACCCGGCGCCAGCACGCCCAGAATCTCGAAGGGGTGCTTGTTGAGCGAGATAGTCTTGCCTACAACATCCGCGCGCCCTCCGTACTCCCTCTGCCAGAAGCCGTGGCTGAGCACCGCGGTTCCCGGGCAGCCGCGCTTGTCGTCGGCCATGGTGAAAGTGCGGCCGACGATCGCGTGCAGCCCCAGGGCGTCGAAGAACTGCCCCGATGTGTAGCTTCCGCGCACATTGCGCGCTTCCCCGCCCGCCGCCAGATTGAACCCGTTCCCGCCATAAGCGAACACTCCCGAGAAGACGTCCTGGCGGCCGCGAATCTGCTCCCAGATGGGATTGGTGAAATAGGCGCCGTCACTGCTGGTCACCTGGAGCAGTTGTTCGGGATGAGCCACCGGCAGGGTTTTGAGAATCAGGGAATCGATCAGACTGAAGATTGCGGTATTGGCCCCAATTCCCAGCGCCAGCGAGAGGATCGCCACGGCGGCAAATCCCGGACTCCGGCGAATGGCGCGCAGTGCATAGCGAAGGTCCTGCAGGACGGCATCCGGCATATCGTCATTGTGACGGCTTGCGGGCGGTTCGGTTAGTCGAATACGGCCGGAGCCATGGGATCGCGCAGGGAACGGAATACGAATTGGAGTTGTTCCGGGAGGATGCGCGTGAGCGATAGTGGGGGAATCTGGCCTTCGGCGAAAAAGCCCACTTCCGAGGTCTCCGCACTGGCGCTGGGCGCCCCGCCCGCCAGTTCGCAACGGAATACCAGCTTGTAGGCGTGAAAGGGGATGGCGGGATGCAGGTGTTTGTTGCGGTCCCAGCAGGCCAGCAGCTTTACCGCTTTGACCAGGTAGCCTGACTCCTCGCGGACCTCGCGCTCCACCGATTCGGCGGCGCTTTGCCCCACCTCGGCCCATCCGCCCGGCAGGGTCCAACCTCCATCTTCGCGCTCTCGCACCAGCAACAGCCTATCCTGCTGGAATACCGCCGCACGCACGTCCACCTTGGGCGTGGCGTAGCCGCGCTCGGCGCCGAATACCAGCCTGGCGCGATCGATATTCAGGGGCTCCGGCCCGGCGATCATGGCGGCAGCAATGGCCGACAATTCGCCATACCGTTCGATGTCGTAGGGGCTGACTGCGTAGTTCAGGCCCGTCTGGGCGATCGCCTGGATGCGCTGCGCGATCTGAATCCACGTATTGGAATTTGTTGAACTTGTCATAGTTGGGCCGCCGCGAGCGTTTTCTGTAACCTTTCCCGGATCCGCCGGTATCATACCTGACGGCGAATGGCTCAGCCAAACGGTGCGGGTTCCCGTCCACGAGGAGGATTCGATGAAATCGTTGCTTACCGGCGCCGCCTGGATCGGTTTAGCTGCTTCCATGGCAGGCGTTCCCTTGAACGCGCAGTTGCAGGACAACACCGAAAAACAAATGACCTGCCAAAACGGCGGCTACGATGGCGAGAACGTACGCCATTGCGATATCCGCGAGCAGACGCTACCCGCGGTGGGAAGCCTGAAGATCGATGCCGGCCAGAACGGCGGCGCTACCGTCAAAGGTTGGCTGCGGAGCCAGATTCTGGTGCGCGCACGGGTGGAGGCGTCCGGCGATACGGCAGCCGCCGCGGCATCCATGGCCAGCCAGGTCTCCATCGACAGTTCGGGCGGACAGGTGCGCGCCCTCGGGCCGGAATCCGTTAACAACTCGTGGTGGAGCGTCAGCTACGAAATCTTCGTGCCGCAGAATACCGATCTCACTCTGAAGGCTAACAACGGGGGAGTGACGATATCCGACGTTCGCGGCGAAATTCACTTCGATGTGAACAACGGCGGCGTGCACTTGAAGCGGGTGGCCGGCGATGTCAGCGGCGCGAGCGTGAACGGCGGGATTCAAGCCGAGTTGACCGGTACCATCTGGGATGGGCGGCAAATGGAAATCAGCACCCGCAACGGCGGCGTTACGCTCACCATGCCGTCTTATTACTCGGCGCACATCCAGGCGGAGACCAGGAGCGGCCGGGTTCAGTCCGATTTTCCAGTCACCATGAACGGCGATCTGACACCGCGGCGGCTCGACTTCGCATTGGGCTCGGGCGGTCCTCTGATTCACGTCAGCACGGAAAACGGCGGAGTCAGACTGAAGCGCACGGAATCGCAGTAGGCAAGATTCACCACGAGGTAGCAGAAGACTCGGAGGCCTCCCACGCAACTGCGTCTCAGTTGCGTGGGCTCTCGCGGATCGTCGCGGCGAAAGCGGGTAACATGCGCCGTGATGATTTCCCCGAACCGAAGCCAGTTTTTTTCGTCCGTTTAGCCTAAACCTCGCCACGAAAAGTGTTCGGATCGGTCGATTATCTATGGGACCGCGGCCAGATCTGTTTCGCGGCTAGGCCGTGTTTTCCGCGCCTTGAGAGAAGGTTTTCCTGGCAGTGAAATAGGCTATCGCCCGGAAGTCCACGTCAAGTCGCAAGTGTCCGGAAGAACTTTTCTCGCAAAGGCGCAGAGACGCAAAGAAGATCCTTCTCCACGCCAAGAGAGACAGACTTGTTCTCCTTTGCGCCTTGGCGGCTTTGCGAGAGAAAGGTTGTCCTGCAGTTGGATAGGCCATCGCCGTGCAATGGAGGCCGCCTCCGGAATACCACGCGAACATTTTCGGAACATTCAAGCGCCTCACGGCCTAGTGGCTTCGACATCCCGCTTCGCCGCTGTGTTATGATTCCGCCGGATCGAGGATATTCCATGCGAAGACTGATTCCGATCGTAATCATCGGCCTGGTGGGTCTTGCGTCTATTCTCTGTGCTCTGCCCGCTGACGCGTACAAAGTCCTCAAAATGGCCCGCGTGGGCGGGGAAGGCGGCTGGGATTACATCTATGCCGATTCCGCCGGCCGGCGGCTGTACATTCCACGCCGCGGCTCGCCCGCGGCCGAAGCCACCGACACCAGGCCCGCGGCGCCGGCTGTTCCGACACGGCTTTCGATTTACAATCTCGACACGCTGGAACTGGCCGGGGAAATTGCCGGTGTGGGAGGCAACGGGGCCGCGGTCGATCCGAAGTCAGGCCACGGTTTTACCAGCAGCAAACCGATCTCGATGTTCGACACCAAGACTATGACGCTCATCAAGACCATCGATGCCGGCGCGGCGGCTCCGGACGGCATCTACTTCGATGCGTCTAATGAACGGGTTTACGTCTTCAGTCATCCGACGAAAGACGCAACGGTAATCGACGCCAAGGATGGCGCGGTGCTGGGCACCATCGATCTCGGCGGTGTGCCGGAGCAGGGCGTGGCCGATGGCAAAGGTATGCTCTACGTGGTGATGCAGGACGCGCAGGGCAGCGTCACCGCCGTCGACGTGAAAACCATGAAGGCGGTAGCGCATTACCCACTCGGGGACAAGGGCCACTGCAACGGCCTGGCGATCGACGCTAAGAATCACGTGCTGTTCGCGGCCTGCGCGAACTCGGGAAATCCGCCGGCCCAGCCCGCTGCCCCCATGATGGTGATTCTGGACGCCGAGGATGGCAAAATCCTTACCAGCTTGCCGCTCGCCGGCGGGTCGGACGGCGCGGTCTTCAACCCGGCCACCATGGAAGCGTTCAGCACACATGGCAACGGCACGCTCACCGTGGTGAAGGAGACGAGTCCGACCGCTTTCGAAGTAGAGCAGAACCTGCAAACCATGAACGGCGCGCGCACTATCACGCTCGACAGCAAGACAAACCACATCCTGACGATGAGTCAGGAGCGCGGACCGGCGCCCCCGCCGCCACCCGGCGGAGGCCGCGGGCCGCAGGGCCGGGCTGTGCCGGGTTCGTTCACCATTGTGATGGTGGGCCAGTAGGTTCGGTTAGACGGTGTTGATGTACTTCATCTTCTTGAGATCGGACAACTTCACCTTGCAGGAGCCCGCTTTCGCCCCGTCTTTAAACCAATCTCCATCGAAGAAGACGGCGTCTTCGCCCGCGAGATTGGGATTGTTGGCCTTCTGGGGCGGCGTCTTCACCTCGTAAATGCGTTGCGTATTGACCTGTTTGAAAGTCATGCCCGGCTTTACCTCCTTCGGACAACTGGCGGCCAGCTTGTCCTCCCACGCGCTGATCATGGCCTTCATTTCCTTGTTGGCAGAGGCCGCCAACTTGATTACGGGTTCGATTGACGGTGGTTTCGCCGCCCCCAGTTTTCCGATAAATGCCAGCAGGTCCGCTTTGTAAGCTTCGAGTTCACTGACCCCTCCGGTCTTCAACGACCCCACCTTCTGCGAGATCTGTTGCTTGGTCTTCTGGACGTTGCCCAGCACATCTTCCAGGCTCTGAGCCGCGTCGACGAACTCGTTTTTGGCGTCAACTTGGGCCGAAAGCTCGTCTCGTTAAGCTTGGATCTTTTTGTATCCCACGTTCTTATCCTCCTCACCTACAAAATCGTCAGGTCGAGTCGGATTCCCTCACAGAGTCGTGAAAATAATCAAGAATTCTTCGGTGTTTCGGGAGCCTCGTTGGTGCGCCAGCACCGAGGCGCCGAGATGAACCGAAAGCGCTTGCCGACGCGCGGCGCGCGGGCAGGTAGCAAGTGACGAGCGCCACGAACGCCAGCACCAGGGGCACCGAGACGAAGCTCGTGGGGTCGGTGGTCGGCCTCTTCGCGATGGCAGACACCTGATTCTTTGACGGCAGAGCGGGACGAGGCGTCCCGCGCGGACCAAGGGGGTCCGCCCTACCTTTTGCGCATGATACAAAACTGTGCGGCATTGACCTTAAGCCTCCGTGCCCTCCGCCACCTCGGTGCCCTCCGTCTTTGACTTTTGAGTTCGTCCCAATGCGCCTCGGGAATGACCAGCCCGTAGCCGACGAAAACCATGGGAGCTTCGAGCTTGGGAGCGAGGTCGGCGCGCGCGTTGAGGTTGGCATCCGCGCCGAGCGCCAGCGGTTCCTCCTTGCCATCGCGGATGAGCGCGAGGCTCGACTGTTCCGGCATCAGAGTGCGCGCCACGAACTGGATGGGCTGCAGATATCCAGCCGTGCCCGCCCGCTTGAGGCCGATCTTTTGGAATCGGCCGGCGACGAAATCCACGGCCATCGCAAATTCGGGGGTGCCGATATTGCGCCCCTGCAGCCTGTCGTCGGCCAGGAACTGGATGTGCGCCCACCAGAGCTTGCCTTCGGCGGCGTAATCGACAGCGGTGGCGAAGAGCGGTGCGGCGGCAAGGATGAGGAGGATGGATTTCTTGGGAGAGAACACGATCCTTATAGAAATATCACGATGTGGCGCGGACTTCAGTCTGCTGCGCCGAGACTTTCCAGAAACCTCGCCGTCTTTCGTTTCGATCGAACCCGCTTGCTCACGCGCGCGGCTCGGTATCGGAATACTGCTTTTCCGAGCCGCGGCCGTGAGGGAGCGGTCCCGGTATTGATACTGGTTTCCGCCGCCAGAGACGCTCCCGGCAGGGACCGTCCCTCGCTCTTCTCGACCCGTCGCAGCGAGTCGAAAGCTCCGCTGCCGTCGGTCGCGGCTCGGAAGCGCAACCTGGCGGGGACTCTTCTCCGAACTCCCGAAGTCGTGGAATTTGCCAAAAACCCGCAACCCGCTCCCTGTGGTCGCGGCTCGGAAACGCAATGTGCCGATACCGAGCCGCGACCACAGGGAGCGGTATGCGTGACGCCAAACTGGCTCAAGTCAATTTCCCCGCCACCACACAATTGCGGGGACGACACCAGGAGTTTCGGAGTCTTGACCCGGCGCGCCGAGAAGCGCCACGTCACGCCCGCGCGAGTTTGCGTTCCTGCTTCTGTGCCAACCGGCTCCAGCGCGCCGTGAATGGCCGCCGATAACGCGGCGCGGTGCGTGCCGCTTCCACCGCACGGGCGTAGACTTCGCGCGCTTCCCCCGCCCGTCCCAGGCCTTCGAGCGTTTGCCCGTAGTAGTACAAGCCTTCGGGGTCGTAGGGCCGCCGGCCGGTGTAGATCTCGAGTTGCCCGCGGGCATCCTGCAGGCGGCCGGCGGCCAGGTAAACGCCGCCCAGCTCGCGCAGGATTTCGTTCAGACTGTGTTTGGAATCCTGCTGCAGGACGATTTGGAATTCCTTGAGTGCGTCGTCGATGCGGCCCTGCCCGCGGGCGATCCGGCCCAACTGGTAATGCGCGTCGGTCTCGGTGGGGTCGATTTTGACGGCGTTCTGGAATCGCTGGATGGCTTCGGTGTAGTTGCGGCGCTGCTGATAGATCAGCCCGAGCTGATATTGCGCCTCACCATCGTGCGGATTGAGGGCCGAAGCCTCCAGCATGCGGCGAAAGTTCTGCCGGTTGCGCATCGCCGCTCCCAGACCCGAGAACTCGCCACCGAGGAAATACCAGGCATAGAAAAGGAAGAACGGCGACGCCAGCCAGCCCATCAGGAAATGGAGCGGCTGCCAGAGAAACACCGCCGCTACTAAGGGAATCCACGAAAGGCAGACCACCCCTATCGAAGCGCCGTTGCCCGCGCCGAACACCGTCCGGATGGCGACAAACATGAGGAACGCGAAGTAAAGGTGCGCCGCGCCGGCCAGCGCCAGTACCACGACCGGCGGCGCAAACCATCCGGCGACGGCCACAGGAAGGTTCGCCGCCGACCACGCCAGTGCGGTGCACGTGAGCATCGGGGAATAGTCGCGCTGGAAGGAGACGACGAATCCGCCCAGGCGGCCGAAGATCGCGCAGAGCAGCAGAATGCCGGGGGCGTACGCCACGGCGAGCGCCAGTAGCGGTCCATAAAAAGGCAGGTGCACCCAATTGCCGGCGGCCGATTGCAGGCCGAATGAAACGGCCACCACGCAGAGGCTCGCCCACAGCAGGCTGCCGCGATCGAGGATGGCGCTCATCGCCGCCACCGGTTGGGAGAGCAGGCGGAAGAGCAACTTCAGGCTTTCGGCCATGGTCAATGGGAGAATAACATGCCGTGCCGGATGCAGGTGAGGCCGAGGTGCTTGTAAGATTGAAACTCAGAGGTATTTCATGCAGTCCTTGCAATTTTCGGCAGCGATTCTGGCCGTGACTTTGTGCGCGTGGCCGCAGCCATCGAACCGCGGATATTATCGTTTTCCCGCGATATCCGGACAGACCATCGTCTTCACTTCCGAGGGCGACCTCTGGGAAGTCGGCATCGAGGGCGGAACGGCGCACAGGCGCCTCGAGTTGGGAAAGGTGATCGGGACGCGCACCTGGGGTGGCGAAATCTGGCTGAGCGCCAGCAATTATCTGGCGGACCGCGGCATCGCCACCACGGGTGAGAACGGCGTGTTCGGCCCCGAAGGCAAGTGGCTAATCGAAGGTCACGGAGTGGAGCCCGATATGGTAGTGGACAATCTGCCGCACGCCACTTTCGAAGGGAAAGACGCGCAGTTGGACGCGGCGATCGCGTATTTGCAGGACGAGATCAAGGCTCATCCCATTCCGCCGGTGACAGCGCCGAAGTACCCCGATAAATCGATCCGTTACCAGTCAGCGCCGGCCACGGGCGGCGGTAATAAAGAGAAATGACGGGGGAAAAACGAGTTCATTTTTTCGGCGTGGCTGCGGCCAGAGCGGAAGCCTTCACCAGGTATTTGCCCTCATCCTCATTGAGCGCCACCAGGTTCAGTTGTTGTTCTATGTTCGAATCGTATTGCCTGATCTTGACATTGATTGCAAAATAGTAAACCTTCCCAGGCTCGGCGTTCAAAGAAGTCAGGCCAACCTTGCGCTTCAAGAGACCCTGCACGGACTGCCAGTTGACGCAGAGGTGATGCTCACCCGGCGCGACGGTAAGAGAGCGAAGTAGGAGGTGCCGTGGTCGGCTCCCACCCATTTGCCGTCCACACCGACGCGGGTGGTCACTTCACAGCCGAGACAGGCTCCCACGTTATCAAATTTTTCCACAAAGACGATCTGCGCATTACCGGCGTCGGGCGGCGCCGGCCCAGGCTGATCCCTTTGGACCTTGACGTCAAACGTCGTCTTGTCGTCGCCGCAGGCATCGGGCAATGTGGCCGCGGAGGAGCGGTTCGCGAACGCGAGCGTGATTGCGAGGAGTAGTGCACCAACCGTAGACTTCATCAGGGGTCTGACGATTGTACCCGCCAAATGCCGTTCGGGTTTCTGGCCTGATAGGGCTACCGGAACTAACCCGTTCCCTTTCATATGGCTAGCGGCAGGAACCGCTCAACCGCCTGGATGCTCCGTTCAACCCGCGATCACGCCGTACAACCAACAATTTCAACGGTTTAATGCCAATTAGTACATTCGGGCCAGAGGATTCCCTATACTTTGGGTATTAAACCAGGAAGGGTTGACGAATGCACAAACCTATCAAATATGCAGAGAAGGCCTTAACGTACGCCGCTGGTGCGGGTTGGTTCGTATTCGATAAGCTCAATCAAGTCGGTCAAAACCCGGGGTTCACGCCGAAATGGTCGGAAAAGCCCCTCCTGAAATCCTGGGAAAAGACCAAGCCCCCGCTCGGTTGGCCGCGCACCACCGACTCTCTCTGCCCCCGCTGCGTGCCCGAGATCCGCCAGCAGATTCTCGACGGCAAGACACCCCTCGAGGTGCTGTACACCGATAAGCCCGGCGAAATCAAAGCCCAGGTGATCGAACGCGATGGCAAAATCCTCATGGTGAAGGATTGCCCCATTCACGGTCATTTCGAAGACGTGATGGCCATCGACACGGCGTTCTTCAAGCACCTGGAAGACGTGTTCCCCGGCCGCGACATCCGCGCCCACAACGATTCCAAGCTTCACAAGCACGGTTCCAGCACGGTCACCCACGGCCGCGGTTCGGTATTGACTGTCGACCTCACCAACCGCTGCAACATGATGTGCGACCCCTGCTTCATGGACGCCAACCAGGTTGGGTTTGTTCACGAATTGACGTGGGACGACATCAAAACGCTGCTCGATAACGCCGTCACCATCAAGCCGAAACGGCAGATGTCGGTGCAGTTCTCGGGCGGTGAGCCGACCATTTCGCCGTACTTCCTGAAGGCAGTGAGCTACGCGCGCGAGGTAGGATACACCTCCGTACAGGCAGCCACCAACGGCATCGAATTCGCCAAGAATCCGGAATTCTGCAAGCAGGCCGCCGATGCCGGTCTGCGCTACGCGTATCTGCAATTCGACGGCATCGGCAACGCCGCCAACGCGCACCGCAAGGTGGGCAACCTGTTCGATGTGAAGCTGCGGGCGATCGAAAATCTCTATGCCAACGGCGTCGATATCATCCCGGTAATCACGATTATCAACGGGATCAATAACGAGCAGGTGGGGCGCATCGTGCAGTTCGCGCTCGACAATCCCAAGAAGATTCCGTTCCTCTCCTACCAGCCGGTGAGCTTCACGGGCCGCGACGAAGCCGTCACCGACGAGCGCCGCGCCGCCCAGCGGTACACCCTCTCCCACCTGGCGCACGACGTGAAGAATCAGACCGGCCTGGGCGAGCCCGCCCGCGACTGGTTCCCGATTTCGTTCATTTCCACCTTCTCCGACTGGAGCGACCTGGTGCATGGACCGCAGGCCGCATGGGGACAGTTGAGCTGCGGATGCCACCCCAATTGCGGCGTCGGCATGGCCGTCATGGTCGACAAGGAAACCAAGGAAGCCAAGCCGGTAACCGAGTTCTGGAATTGCGATCAACTGGCTAAGGACGTCGCCCGCGTCAACGACGCAGCTCGCGGCAAGTGGCCGTCCATTATCGGGATGGCGCTGGCAGCGGCGCGCAATTACGATCCCTTCAAGTCGCCCACGCACTTCAAACTGAGCGACCTCTTCAAGAAGCTCGATAAAACCTTCGGCGCCACCGGCAAGAACTACGGCACGGTGGGCAAAGACCGCACCATGGAAGACATCGAGAAGCGCCGCCGCGATCGCTGGAACTTCCTGTTCATCGCCGGCATGTGGTTCCAGGATCTGTTCAATTACGATTTCCGCCGCACCGAGCAGTGCATCATCCCGTACGCCACGCAGGAAGGCGAAATCTCCTTCTGCGCGTACAATACGGGCGTCGGCTGGCGCAATATCATCGAAAAGATGCACATGACGGCGACGCTCACCAAGTGGTACGACGAGCATGGCCGCCATGAGATCTTCGCGGGTGGCAAATCGGTTCAACTGAAGAGCCGGGAGCACTCGCTGGTGCTGCGCGAAGAGATCGTCACCAACGAAATCCAGCACGATCTGGATCGCCTGGGAATCGCCAAGAACTCCGGCGAAGAGAAGATTCGCGCGCGCGCCGCCAAGATCAAACAGCAGGAAGAGAACGAGCGCATGATGAAGCTCTATCGCCAGCACGTGCTGAAAGAAGAGCCGAAGGCGGACATGGTTTCGCTGTCGGATATCAAGCCGGCCCCGAAGCCGGTCGAGGATCGCGAAGAAGTCGGCTCGTTCGGCGACTAACGCGGGCTCTTGTGAAGTTCAACGCCGCCGGGTTCACGCCCGGCGGCGTTTTTGTTTTTGGTGGGTCGAGCTTGGTGCAGGTGGCTTCGGATCGGATTCCCTTGGACGCCGATTCGGGGCACCGAATGGCTGAAGTACAAGATGATGAAAATAACCGGCCAAATCTGTTTGAGCATCGGTGTCAGCGTAAGTGCCCTATGATCGAATAGTTTGGCCGGTTATTGTCGCCTTATGCGGTCCAATCTGTGCACGCGCCCCTAATCCACAGATTCGATGTTACTTGTTGGTGCGCGGGCATCATGATTGGCCGTATAAGGCGACTATGCGGCCAAGTGATGGCCGGAGCCAAGCGCGTTTCCCGTTTCCTATCGATGGCAGTTCAAAGACCTTTCGCCCGGTCTGCATCGTCACAAGGATTGGCCCAGGCGCTTCTCAAGCTGTGTGCGATAGGTTCTGCTGACGCGTGAGCGGTGGCCGTCTTTCAGAACGATCTCGAACTCGCCGTGAGAGATC
>Ga0182018_10000247_pt1 | contig 71383 bp, 62 predicted proteins | sample 812P2MmetaG_FD_120490 | JGI IMG/M metagenome (GOLD analysis project Ga0182018, IMG submission 120490) | Permafrost microbial communities from Stordalen Mire, Sweden - 812P2M metaG | ecosystem: Environmental > Terrestrial > Soil > Wetlands > Permafrost | place: Sweden: Stordalen | collected... | reverse complement strand
TGCGGCAGCTGTTATAGGCGATCCGCTGATGGCCGCAGTCCTCGCAGGCCTCGATATGACCGCCCAGAGCCGCCGTGCGGCAATGCTCGATCGCCGACATGACCTTGAGCTGATGAAGGCTCACATGCAGCCGCCTCAGGGCCTCCCCACGCACTCCGTAGAAGTCTAGTTTCTTCAGGAGGTTAAGGCCCCATCTCGGTTTTCATCGAGTGGTATGCCGGGTGCAGGATTTGAACCCGCGACCTTCGGTTTACAAAACCGCTGCACTACCACTGTGCTAACCCGGCGCTGGAATGCCTTTTACCACGAGATGGCTGGCGAGGAAGCCCGAAGCGAAAATGCCGCCAACATTGGGGTTATCGTCGGATCGACGGTCTCGATCTCACCACCCGATCATCCGAGCCAGGCCGACTTCTTCCCTCTCATCCGGTCGAACCCGCTGCATTTGTGCCGAGAATTGTGCCGGTTGGCGTGCCGTGCTTGCTCCTGGCGAGATGCAGATGCTCGGTCATCAGGTGCGAGTACCGCATGGTTACGGCGATGGTCTTGTGGCCGAGGATCGCTTGAAGGGCAGGCAGGGCTCCCGTCCGCTGGGCGAACAGCGACGCGAAGTGGTGTCTCAGGTTATGGCACCGGAACGCCACCTTGGCTCGGCGGGCGATTTTCCGAAACACCCCAGCGAAGCGCTGCGTATCGTTGACCATCATCGTGCCACAAGACACAGGGCGACGTGATGTGCTGAGGACACCTCGTCCAAGGCGAAGCAGTTCCTCACCCAGCTTCTCGAAGAACATCACCGCCCTGGTCGTGGTAACCGTCCGCGTCGAACATACAAGGAAGCTCTCGAACGCTTCACCGTGGATTATCCGTCAACTTTGAAAACGACAACACAGCAGCGATACCGTACGAACTCCCCTATCGCGGACTCTCCGCTATCCCAAGGCTAGCGAACCGTGTGTGATTCCGTTTCCTTCTTTGTGGTCGTCGTGTCCCCGTAAGGCGTTACGGCTGTACCCTGACTGCCGGTATTGGTTTGCTCGGTCACGACACCGTTCAGATCGATCGTTCGCTGACGGCTGATGTCGGTTTGGGTCGTCGGAACTGGGGTTTGCGCGATTGCTATTCCTGTCATCATTGAGAGGGCTGTTGTCGCCACGAGAAGGGTTCTGATCATGTCGGTTGCTCCAATCCATTGATCTCGTCGCGGCATCAACCGCGTAAGAGATTTTCAGAACGTGGGATCGGGGTACGCGCACGGTCAGGTTCGGAAACTACCTGGTGTTTGTAGCCGCCTGGTCCTGGCGTGTTTGGCGAGGTGTCCGGCGGCGCGCTCGATCAATGACACTGCCGGTGGATCTGTCGCGACCGTTTCCCTGCCCTCTCGAAGGCTGAAAGAAATTTGAGTGTAGTCGATCTCGATTTGACCTCCAGGGCGTTAGGCCGCATGACCCAAAATACATGGAGATTAATCCAACTCAGAAGAAAGTTGACAGAGATCAGGCGGTGACAGGGAATCTTGCAGTCAATCCGGCGATTGGCTAAACGCTCACAACAAGGTCCTGTCGAGGGGAGACGCAATGCCGCGTTCGCTGAGTACCGCACTTGTTGTAAGCGTCACCCTGGCGCTTGCTCCAGCGGCTGTCGCATGCGATCTACGAATGCAGCCATCGGAAATCTTCGGTCAAACGTGTAACGTTCTCGTCGGTTATTACAACGGTATCAGAGTAGGACCATTTCACATCTCCCTGCCGGATGGTTCGATCGCAAACGCTGGCACCTGCGAAGGTTACATCAGCGTGCAAAAGATAGCAGGAAACGTGATCTATTTGGGGGCATTTCACGCTGTGCAACCGCGGACGTACACTCTCGCTGACGACTGCCGAAGCAGCACGGTGAAATGATTTGTTCCGGTAACGAGCCGAGCCGGCCGGGGATTCGACCGCCATGCAAACGCTTCGCACATCGCGCTCCCTCGCGGCGAGCGAGCACGCATGGGATCGGAACACGTCGACGCGATGAGCTCAGGACCGAGGAACCGAAAGTTCCTCATGATCCCTCATTCCGTGCGATCGCCAGGAAAATGCTGGAGTGGCACTCGCGGCATTGGCGGGCACGCTTTTGCCTCGTACGGCGTCCCGCAGTTACCGGGATCTGGTGCGGCAAGACCTTGTTGCATGCCGACCGATGGCGCCGAGGACCAGGTCGTGGTGCTCGTGGTCACGTCGGCGGCCCGCGCGTATGTCACGGGCACCAAAGCCGCCACCGCCACAATCAAAAGAATCCGCCGCATGGGTTACCTCCTCAGACGTACGTCGTCCTAAGATCGTGGAGCATCCAAGGTTCCATTGGATATCGATTTTCTCGGCGATCTTCCGTTACAGAAGCTGCTCAGCCTTGGTCGACGCCTGACGGAACCGCTCGCAAAAAAAGGGCGCGCGGACGCCAGGTAAACCGGCAAGCCCCCGCGCGCCCGCAAGGAGGGGTTCGGATGGCGCGGTGACGAATCACCACGCCCGCGTCGGAACGGAGCCGAGCGCCAATGGTTCCCTCCCGTCACGCAAATAAGATGCGACGGCGAAATACCGTGGCCCCGCCCTAAGTCCAGGCCGCCTCGTGCCATGATCACAGGCGGCTAACCCGACCGCACCCGGTACATGACCAAGCTTTAACCGCGCCGCAAGTGGAACGCTTCTTGACGCGACCCATGTCCTAAACCAGCAGGCTTACAAAAATGGAGAATCGGGATGCAGTCATTGAGACCCTGGCGCCGCGTCGCGCTGGCCACCGTATTACTCGCCAGCACCGCGCTTACCGGAACCGTCCTGGCCCAACCTGGAGCGGTCAACCCCCCGGCGGCGGCGCCACAGGCGATCCTACCCGACTTCTCTAATCTCGTGGCCCAGGTGAAACCGGCCGTCGTCTCGATCACCACGACCATCGACGCGACACCAACCGAGGGACCGCGCATGCCGGTCCCACTGCCGTTCCCGTTCAACCAAATGGTCCCACATGGCGGTGAGGGCCCACATGAAGCGCGCGGTTCAGGGTTCATCATCCGGCAGGATGGGCTGGTCGTCACCAATAACCACGTCGTGAAGGACGGCAGTTCCGTCAGCGTCACGCTGGATGACGGCACCGAACTGAAAGCCAAAGTACTGGGCGCCGATCCCCGTACCGACATCGCCGTATTGAAGATCGACGCCGGCAAGCCGCTGCCGTTCATCCAGCTTGGCAACTCGCGGGATGTGCGGCCGGGTGAGTGGGTGATCGCCATGGGCAATCCGTTCGGCCTGGGCGGCTCGGTAACAGCCGGCATCGTTTCAGCCGTCAGCAGGGACATCGGCTCCGGCCCGTATGACCAGTTCATCCAGGTCGACGCGCCGATCAACCAGGGCAACTCCGGAGGCCCGCTGTTCACCCAGGACGGCAAGGTAATCGGCATGAATACGGCGATCTTTTCACCCACCGGGGGATCGGTCGGCATAGGTTTCGCCATTCCATCCGACATGATTCGGACCGTGTCGAACCAACTCGCGTCAGCCGGCCATGTCACGCGTGGGTATGTTGGTGTTGGCACCCAGGCCGTTTCTGGCGCGATGGCGAAGGCGCTGCATTTGCCGGAAAAATCGGGCGCCCTGCTGGCCAGTGTCGTGGCGGGCTCGCCCGCCGCCAAAGCCGGACTCGAGCCCGGCGATGTGATCGAGGCCGTGAACGGCCAGAAGATCACCGAGCCACGTGATCTGGCATTGACCGTCGCCGGCGTGGCGCCGGGCGAGGAGGCGCGGTTCCAGATCCTTCGAGACGGCAAGGATCGCGACATGCAGGTGAAGGTCGGCGACCAGCCACGGGAAAAAGTCGCGCAGACCAGGACAGACGAACCCGCCACGCACGGCCAGTTGGGCCTCGCGCTGGCACCGCTGACACCGGAAGCGCGCGAGCAACTGGAAGTGCCCAGTGGACTGGACGGTGCCCTGGTGCGTGGCGTGCAGGCCGGTTCGCCGGCTGAGCAAGCGGGTCTGCGCCCCGGTGACGTCATTGTTGGTGTTGGAAGCCAGAGGATCGTCTCACCCTCAGACGCGAACAAAGCGATCGGTGCGGCTTTGGGCGGCAAGGACCATGCGGTGGCGCTGCGGGTGCTGCGCGATGGCACGATCGCCTTCGTGGGCGTGACGATCGGCGACGCAAACGGCTGAACGAGAGCTTCGGATCAATTCGTCGCCCCCGCGACCGCTCGACGTCTTCCGTGCCGGGACTCCTCTTGACATGGCATGGCGGAGGCGCGGTGCCGGAGGGGACAGCACCGCGCCTCCGGATTTCAGGCGCCGGCCGGCAAGCGGAACCGGCAGTCGATGCGAATGCCTCCTATCCCCTGCCAGGGAAGATGAACTCCCACGGCGAGGATTCCTTGGTGATGTCAGTCATCACCTCGATCAGTGTCGGCGCGTTCTCCGCCAACGCCTCGGTCAGGGCGCCGCGTAACCCACCCGCGTCGGTCACCCGCCACGAGCGGACACCAAACGCCTTCGCATAGGTCTGGAAATCCGGATTGGTCAGGGCCGAGCCGGATTCGCGGCCCTCGAACAACCGCCGCTGGTCGCGCAGCACGTTGCCGTAGGATTCGTTGTTGAAAAGAATTGTTACAAGATTGATGCCGTAACGGACCGCGGTCGCGAGATCCGAACCGCCGAACAGAAACCCGCCGTCACCGGTCACCGCCACCACGGGGCGGTTTGGCTGTCCAACTTTCACGCCAAGCGCCGTCGGAAACCCCGCGCCCAATGTGCCGGAAAAGCCGGAGGTGATCAGCGTGCGCGGCTGATGGAACGGGAATCCAAACCACGACACGTAGCCGACCTGAGTCATTTCATCGCAGAGGATTCCATCCTCGGGCAGCACGTCCCGGATGACCTCCAGAAACGACATCTGTGGTTGCACCGTTTTCAACGACTCCCACGCATCCGCCTTCGCCTGGGCGATGACCGCCGCGCGCGCGGGGTCCGAGCGGGGCTCAACAGCCTTGGTCAATGCCCGCGCCCCATCGGCCGAGTCGGCGACGATCGGTATGTCGGCCCTCACCCGATGCATTTCCGCCGGGTCAATATCGATCCGGGCAAGTTTCGTTCCGGCCGGCATGCCGCCCCAACGCCCGGCTGGCACATCAAGCCGCGTGCCGATCCCGATCAGAAGGTCCGTCGTCGGCCACAGCTTCAGCGCGGCCGGCACCGTCACGCCCAATGGATGGCGGTCGTCGACGATGCCTCGACCGCCGCGGAACGATACGACCGGAGCATTGATTTTCTCCGCCAGAGCAAGGATTTCCGCCCCCGCGTGCAACGCGCCGCCGCCCACCCAGATCATCGGCGCCTTCGCACCGGCCACCAGCTTCGCCAACGCCGCGATGCGCTCGGGGTCCGGGGTTGGGTTGGGCAAGGCGGGCAACGGTTCCATCGGCGTCACCTCGGCGGTCGCGGCGAACTGATCCCATGGCATCTCGATCGAGGCCGGCCCTCGGCGGCCCGACAACATTTCCTGAAACGCCCGCGCCACCTTGACCGGGGCCTCGGACGGATGGTCGATCCGGTCGGCGTGCTTGACCAGGGTCCGCATCGTGGCGAGTTGGTCCTTCATTTCGTGCAATTGCCCGCGCAACCGTCCGATCATCGTGCCGGGAACCTGCCCGGTGACGCAGAGAATCGGGGCGTTCACGCCCCACGCGGTGACAAGCGCCGCGGCTGTATTCATTGCTCCGGGACCCGGCACGACCGAATAGGCGGATGGCCTGCCGGTCGCGCAGCTGTAGCCAAGCGCCATGTAGGCCGTGGTTTGCTCGTGTCGCGCGTTGATCAGCCGGATACGGTTGGCATTGCGGGCGAGCGCGTCAAAAAGACCGTAGGTCTGCACGCCCGGCAGACCGAACATCGTGTCGATCCCATGACGGATCAGGCCGTCGACGATGGCTTCCCCACCGGTCATGCGTGGCATGGTCTGGTTCCCTTCACTCTACGCGGACTTCCGCTGGCGCCTCCGGGCGCGGGCGAACCCTGCCACACCGCGCCAGCCGCGCGAAGCAGGCCGCTCTGAGGATGCCGTGGCGGCGGAAGTTCGTAACTGTAGCGTAAGCAACAATCACTGGCGAATCCCGTGACAACTGGTCAATGACTTCGCACCAGGCGTATGGACGCCAGATCAAAGTGCCGCTAGAAGCCCCGGCGGTCTTGGAGACGCAGATGCGCGAAGTCCCGAATGTTTGAGCTCCGCCTGACCGACTGCGTGACTCGGCGGCGGGGCGTCATTTGTCAGTGTACGGTGCCCGACCTCGCCACCCGCGAACCTGGGCCCCCGGCCGTTTTTCTTGGCCCTATGGGTACAATCAATCCCCCCATGCATCCATAGATCACGGCACGCCCAGGAGATTATCACCAGATGCGACAACTCCATTTGCCAATGCGGATCTGGGATCTGCCGACCCGACTGTTTCATTGGACTCTCGTTGTACTCATTTTCACATCCTGGCTGACCGCGCGCATGGACTGGATGCGACTGCACGTATTGAGTGGCCTCTCAATTCTGGCCCTGCTGCTGTTCCGGCTCGTCTGGGGTTTCGTCGGCAGCGACTCAGCACGATTCGCACGCTTTCTGCAAAGCCCACTCGCCGCCATCCGTCATTTGTTACATTTGTATCGACGGGAGCCGGATACCGAGACCGGTCATAATGCCGCCGGCGGATGGATGGTGATGTTTATGCTCGCGGTGTTGGCCGTTCAGGTCGGTACCGGCCTGTGCTCAAACGACGATGTGCTCACCGAAGGGCCGTTGGCGCAGACCGTCGGCAAGGACCGGAGCGACTGGTTGACTCATATTCATCACGTGAATTTCACATTGATCGAGATCGTGATCGTGCTGCACGTTCTGGCGATCATCACCTATCGCGTGCTGAAAGGTCACAATCTGCTGTTGCCGATGATTACCGGCAAGAAGCGCTTGCCCGGCGCGACTCCGGCGCCACGAATGATGCATCCCGTGTTCGCCCTGGGCGTGTTCGCGCTCTCCGTGCTGGCCGTTGTTCTGTTTCTGGTGTGCCTCGGGTACGCCCCCTGACTCGACACGCGGCGCCTTGAGTCGGCCGGGCGCTCCCGGCCGCTGGTTCATATCTCACGCGTGACAGCCGTTGAGGGCGCTATTTCAGGCGATACTCCTTGTGGCACGCACCGCAGGCCTCACCGGTTGTCTTGAATGCGGCGGCGACCGCGGCGGCGTCACCTGCTTTGGCGGCGGCCGCCAGTCCTTCAGCCGCGGTTGTCAGCTGCAACGAAGCCTTCTTGAACCCCGCCTCGTCCGACCATATCGTCGGCGCGGCCTTGGTGTTTCCCTTGTCGCTACCCGCGGGGAACAGCGTCGGGAACTGCGCGCTCCACTTCTTGATCGCATTGGCCGGGCCCTCCAAGGTTTTGACATCGCCGTTCGCGGTTATCACCGCCTTTATGCCAGTGAAGGTGCCCAGTACCAGATCTTGCCCGGCCTGTCGGGTCGTGATCGGATCGAACCCATCCGCCCGGGCAACGCCTCCCACGGCCAGTACCATCGCCACCGTCAAAACAAGTTTGCTTGTCATCCTCAACCCTTCCCTTGAACTTCGTTCCACTCAGGCCCAATCACGATACCATCGGTCGTCATACGAAGAATCGGCGCGCCTGGCCCCATTGCCGTGCCGAACGCCAGCTTAGCCGCCGCACCAGCGGGAGGCCACCATAGGGTAGACGGATATGCGAACGATTTCATCCATCGCGGTGTTTTGTGGCTCCCGCGTGGGCTCTGACCCCGCCTACGCCAGCGCAGCCCAGACACTGGGCATTGGCCTGGCCCAGGCTGGAATCCGGCTGGTTTATGGCGGCGGCAAGAACGGGATCATGGGTGTGCTCGCGGACGCGGTTCTGGGGGCGGGCGGAACGGTAATGGGGGTCATCCCGGATTTCCTGACGAAGTTGGAAGTCGCGCATCCGGACGTAACCGAGATGATCATCACCAGCAGCATGCACGACCGCAAACGCCGCATGGCCGAGGAAGCCGACGCATTCGTCGCCTTGCCCGGCGGCATTGGCACCATGGATGAAACAATCGAGATCATCAGTTGGCGGCAACTGCGCCTGCATGACAAGCCCATTTACATATGTGACGTCGCCGGCTCGGCCGCGCCCTTCCTGGCGGCGATCGAGGGAGCGATCTCACAAGGTTTCGCACCAACAGAGGCACGAGGCTTTTTCACGGTCGTGGATGGTGTGCCGGCGCTGTTGGAACAACTTGGGCGCGCGCCCAGAGGTGGCGACGTGACGGCGGCGCGGCTGTGAGTATTTAGTGCGGGATCCACTCCTTCATGAAGCGCGCATAACAATCCCGCTCGCCCGGCATTTTCGGCCAGCCCGCGAGTTGGCGCACCGCCACCAGCAATAAGCGGTCCCGCAGATGGGTCGAGTTGTTCTCATACTCCTGGAACGCGGAGTGCGTGATCTTCTGATTGTGCGGGTCGTCCTGGAACTTGCTGGCAACCAGCGCGACCGTCGCCATGTATTTCGCGCGGTCGGCTCCTGATCGCAGATAGGCGTTCGCCACCGCGGTTGATCGTGCGATGTCAAATGCGAGGATAGCGTCGTCCAGTTCGGTCAGCAGCGAATCCGGATCGCGATTGGCGAAGTCGAAGCCGGCGAACTCACCTTCGACGATCGATTTGGACCACTTGTTCGCGCGCGCGGAGTCGTTAACGAAGTTCGCCATCATATAAAGAATGCGCGGTTGATACGGGCTGTTGCTGGTGCGGATCCAGTAATTGCCGGTGTTGCAGTAGTCGAACGGATGCTGCCCATCGGTGAACGAACGCGGCACGGTGTTGCGCAAAATCAGTTCGCCGGCGCCGAGCTGAATCGTATCTCCCAGAGAACGAATGGACTTGCCGTTTTTCAGGTGCTCGGTCAATTGGCCAAAGACGGTGTCCTGATCGGCGGTCATCAGCATGTCGATGAGCGCTTCAACTTCACGCGGAGACAGTGGCGTTTGATTGCTCTGCACCAGACTCTTGCCAAGGTCGGGGAATGCGTTGGTCAACTGTACGCAGATATAGTCATACAGTGAGTAGTACAACGGCCCGACCGCCATGTCCGGTACACCGGTGTAAAACACGCCATGCGCGCGCTCCCACCCCACGTGGTCCGCCAGACCGACGATCGCCCGCGCCCGCAGCGCCTTGTGTCCGGTGTTGCGTGCCTTACGGCCAACGATCGTGTCCTGCACGTCGATCAGGCCGAGGAACAGCAATTGGTCGCGTAACCGGTCACGCGCCGTCTCGTCCGCCGCGAGGTCGAGGAACATGCCGTAGGAACGTTCAACCTCGCCGCCCATCGTGGCCAGCATGTGCGCGTTGAGGCGTTCATCCAGCGTGCCGCCTTCGCGGATCGGAGCGACATCCTGGTTCCACACCACGGGCCCGTAATCCGGCGGCGGCACGTTCATGCCCTTCATCGTGGCGTAGCGGCCCGGATAGCGGCCCAGAAGCTGGCTCCAGATGTCGAGACCGGCGGGGATGTACCAAACGCTTTGCAGCATCGGCAGCAAACGGTACTGCTCCGGCAAATACGGCGTGAGATCGGCGGAGGTGCGCAGGCCGAGGATCGTATGATCATTGTTGACCAGCACGATCTGACCGTCCTTCACGTTGATATGGTTGGGCACCTGGACGAACGGTGCTTCGGCGGCGGTGACGACACTCAGCGCCTCGCCGACCGAGCGGCCCTCCTCGGTGACCATCCGGTAGAACAGATCGGTGGTGCGCGGTTGATCGCGATCCAGGATAGCGGCGGTCAACGCGTCAAATGCTTTGTCGTTGCGCAGTGTCGCGAGATCAAGCGGCATGGCGTCTCTCCTTTGGCCTTTGCGAGGAGCCTACGCCTACATCCGCCTGGGGGTAAAGCGCCGCCGCCCAGGCACATATTGTTGTAGTTCAGGAACGTATCCAGCCGGTGGCCGACCTGGCGATGAGATTGAGGCCGGCGGCACGACCCGCCGCCCGGCCCAATCTTCCGGAAGAACGGATTATTTCTTGCTGTATTGAACGATCCGCTTGCCCTCATTCGACGCGCCGTAAACTGTCCCGTTCGGAGCGGCCGACACACCTTCCGGTCCAACCGGATCACCGTCCGGGCGCGGAATGAAGTACTTGACCGAGCCGTCCGCGGGGTCGCCGATCCGGATACCGCGGCGGCATCCGGGATCGGTTGTGCAACTCTTGTCAGTGGTCTGCGAGTCAGCGACATAAATCACGTCGTTCGCATCGACGTAAACGCCACTTGGTCTGCCGAACTGCTTCCAATCGGCGATAAACTTCCCATCGGCGTCGAACACCTGAACCCGGCTGTTGGATCGGTCTGCGACGTAAACGCGTTCCTTCGAGTCAACCGCGATCGCGTGCGGCACATCGAATTCTCCAGGCCCGGTGCCCTTCTTACCCCACGCGGTCAGGAACTTTCCGGTTTTGGAAAACTTGACGACGCGCGCGTTGGAATCTCCGCCATGGCCGTCGGAGACGAAGATGTCGCCGTTGCGCGCGATCGCCACGCCCGTCGGCCGGTTGAAATACCCGGGGGCGTCGCCCGGCATTCCCGCCTTGCCCAGTACCATCAATATTTTCCCGGTCGGGCTGAACTTGATGACCTGGTGACCTTTGCCGTTCTTGCCGTCAGCGTCCGCGACCCAGACATTGCCGTCGTGGTCCACGGTGATCCCGTGCGGAAATACGAACATTCCGGCGCCGAAACTGGCCAGGAGTTTGCCGGACGGATCGAAATGCAAAATCGGCGGCAGTTTCGAATCGGCGCAACTCTCAGTGCCGCAACGCTCGAACACCCACACGCTCTTGCCATCAGCGCCGACCGCGACCGCCGTCGTGCCGCCCCATGTTCGTCCGGCGGGAAGCTGACCGAATGACACGGGCGGTCCGAAGGGATTTGGCAAATCGGTGCGCGGTTGCGCGCCCGCCACCTCGGCGACGGCCAGAGCGGCCACGAAGACAAGTGCTATCAGATTGAGCCGTCGCATCGTTTTCTCCCCCATCAGGTCACGCGTTCTGGCGCGCTGTTCGCAGATGCTAACCGTTTTCCCGTGACTTCGCCACCATCCGTCTTAGTACCCAATATCGCTGAAGCGCCAGTCAGCGTCGCTCGCGATGACAGGGGTCCATGTGTCGCGCCTTCAGCCATTCTGGGTACTGTGGCTCCGGCCGGAAGCTTGCCGCCAATGTCCGTTCATCGGAAATGGCTCCAATTATACAGTCCACCACCCGCCTTCGGGTCCTGGCAGGCCATGATGGCACGCAGGAAAGCGCTCGATTCGCCGGTAGCCGCCGCGAAGCCGATAAGACCTAAGGAAAACTCCCCTTTCGCGCCGCGCGGCGCATAGGTGGACATCCGCGAGGTCTCGACTTTGGTGACGATACCGATACGGGTCAGCATTTGCGCGATCGCCTGAACGATCTGCGCGTCGTTCACCAGGCGGTCGTTGGGGCCGCGGTCGTTGGGGCCATTGATGGTGATCGCGACGCCGTGATGGTGATCGCGACGCCGTCGGGATAGCCCGCTTCGGTCAACAGTTTGCGTGCCGCCTCCGGATCGTACGGTGGCACCGGCAACGAAGGATCGTAGCCGAAAAAGGTCTCGGGCACGACGTTGCCGGTGGGATAGCCGAGGCCGGCCATCAGCCCGCCCGCGATCGCCGCGCGATTGATCGCCCGCGACAGGGCACGGCGCACGCGCTCATCCGCCAGCGGGTTCTTCGGTAATTTGGAGCCATCCCTGGCGGTGACCTGAGGCGTGTCCTCGCGCCCCGAGTCGAGGTACAGATACACAAGCCGGGCCGAGACCTTTTGCGCGAACACCAGCGCGGGGTTCTGCCGGACCGACGCAAGATCGCTTGAGGGTACACCCTCGATCGCATCCACGTCGCCGGACAGTAAGGCGGCAAGCCGGGCCGTGCCGTTGGGAATGAACCGCACCGTCACGCGGTCCCAGGCGGGCTTGCCGGACCACGCATGATCGTTGCCAGTCAGTTCGACCCGGTCGTCGTGCTGGTACGAGACAAAGCGGTACGGCCCGGTGCCGTCCATTCCCTTGCCGCGAGCGAAATCCTCGGTGGCCACGCCGCCGGCTTCTGCCTTATTCAAGATGAAGATGGTGGTAAGATCGCTCAGCAGCAGCGGGTAGGGACCATTCGTCGTGAGACGCAACGTATTGTCGTCGATCGCGATCTCGCCGGTGATCCCTCTGGTATAAATCGCGAACCCCGCTGGGCTGTTCACCAACGTGATCGGACGGCCGAGCGAGAAAATCACATCGTCAGCCGTCAGTTTGGCGCCGCTGTAAAACGTAAACCCGGGCCGCAAATGAAACTCCCAGATGTGGTCGTCGATCAGCTTCCAGGAGTCCGCGAGACCAGGCTGAAGGTGGCTGTCCGCATCCATGCGCACGAGCGTATCGAACATGTTCTGAGCGACGCTCAGATTGACCCCAGGATTGTGGAAATGCGGGTCCAGCGCGGTCGGCGACCCACCAAGCGCCATCCTCGGATCCGCCGCCTGGATCGCACCGGCCAACAGCGTCAGGGCGGCCGCCAACGCCGTGGTGATAATCCCATTCATGACGGTCCCCCCTGGACCGGGAAGCCGCGGTGTCGGGTCACGCTCACCGCGAGTCAAAATCCCGCCGCCATTCGGGGAAATGCCGCTGACGTCCGCCGATTTCCGCCAAACCGGCATTGACGAAGACCCACCCCCGCGTCTCATAGTGGCGTCATGGATATGTCCGACCCTGGACCTGAGGCCGCGGTGTCGTTGGAGACCACGTTCGAGACGTGGGAAGCGGGCCTGGCGCGCCTGGAACAGCAGGCGGCTCAGGTGTTGCGCGCCGCGAAACAACTGCGGAAAGCCGCCCAGGATGGCGCTTTGGCGGGCGCGGCGGCGGCCCAGACCGCATTGCGCGACAGCGCGGCGCGGCTGGCCGAGACCATCGCCAAGGACGCCGAGTTGCCCGCGATCAACATCCCGGCCGCCTTCGAAGACGGTTCGTTCCTGACCGAGCTGTCCGCCGCGGCCAAGGCGGCGAACGTGACCTTGGTGCAGAGGGATGGCAGGATCACCGCCTATCCCGTCGTCCTCCGTCTCGAACCCCGCAACCTGGGCGTCCGGATTGGCCACAAATTGGAGCGACGGCTGCGGCCGAGCGTGCTCGCCCGCCATCTGAAAACGATCCAGGACCGGCCGGTCCGGTTCAACGCCCGATCGTTTCTGGACCGCCTGCTGCTCGCCTACACCGCGCTGGCCCCGGGCTGGCGCGCCGGCGAGGGCCCGCTGGTCGCGCTCGCCGCGGTGCACGACATCCTGACCCTGCTGCCGGCCGCGGCCGCGGATTATCCGCTGGAGGAATTCCTGGTCGATGTGCTGCGGCTCGACCGGGAGCCCGACTCACGTTCTTCCCGCGGCCACCGCTTCGAACTAGGCGGCTCCACCGGCACCAAAGGCGCGAAACGCCTGACGGTATTCGATGAGACCGGTGCGCAACACGATTACTACGCTGTGCGGTTCATCGTGGACACACGAAATGCTTGAGATTCGCACAGAAGACCTGCGGCCAGGCGAATGGCTTGGCGTGATCGAGAGCGAGTATTTCTCCGGGTTCCTGCGTGACGGCGGCGCCGCGGCGAAATTTGTCGTCGGCGATGAAGCCGCCCACGAGGAAATCCAAAGCGAATGTGCGATCCTGGCGCGCCGGCACGGATTGTTGCACGCCCATCTCTCGACCGGTGAGACCAAACTACACATGGCGCAGGAGTTGTTCTTTGCTCTGGCGCGCGCGCTGCCCTGGGATGGGGTATTGCAACGTTACCTGGAAGACCTGTTCGCCCGCCACGAGCATCCCTGGCCGCGTCCAGGAACGGCGATGGCAACCGCTGATCTGGCCGCCGCGTTTGGCATCGCGCCCGGGATCATGACCCGGCACCGCGACCAATGGCTGAGCCGCGATTTATGGGACGATCCCAGACTGGCGCGGGACTTCCGCGCGGCGATGATCGCGTTGTGTCTGTCTCGGCTCGATCCGCATGGCGATGGCGGCACCGCCAACACCCCGGTGCATCAGTGGCTGCATGGCGAGAAGCCATTATTGTCGACGCTGCGAGACTTCGACATCACCGCGCAAATCAATCGCACGAACGCGCGGGCGATGCTGATTTCGCTATGTCATTTTCTGCGCAAAGCCGGCGCGAGCGGGCTTTTGCTGACAATCGATCTGCGGCCGGCAACACGGCGGAGCGATACCGGGCTTCGTTACTCCCCATCCGCGCTGATGGATTTGTATGAAGTCCTACGCGAACTGATCGACGACCTGGAGCATCTGCCGGGCCTGTTCATTCTGGGTCTCGCCGATCAGAACCTGATCGCGGGCGACCGGCGGCGCACGCTCGACACTTACAAGGCGTTGGAGATGCGAATCTGGCCCGATGTACGGCCTGGCGACCGGCAGAATCCGTTGGCACCTCTGGTCATGGTGTCGCTGTGACGCTCGAAGCACGGACCGCGATCGAGGCCTTGCGCGCCGGCGTCCCGAACCGCGCCGCCGTGCGCCTGATGGGCACGGATGAACCCGGTTTGGAGCATGCGTTCGACGAGCAGCTACAGCATGTCTGGGCCGACCGGCCGCGACCGGGCCTTGGCATCGCCGGTGGATTTGGTGCCGGCAAGTCGCACTTCCTCGGCTACCTGGCGGAAGTCGCGCGAGCACAAAACTTCGTCGTGAGCCGGATCGTGGTGAGCAAGGAAACGCCACTGTCCGATCCAGCGCGGGTGTTCGACGCGGCGGTGCGCGCGGCGGTGCTGCCCGACCGGCCCGATGACGCGGTCACCGGAGCGTTGGCGATTCTGCGGCAATCACGTGACAGGATCGCGGCACTGGAAAGCGCGGTCGAAACGGCGGGCGACGCCTTGGCGCCGGTGTTTTCCGCGCTGCTGTTTCTGCTTCAACGCGATACGCTGCCGAACGCGTTTGCCCGGCAGATGGAACGATTTCTGGCCGGTGGGAAAATTCGCGCCACCGATGTGCGGCTGGCGCTCGCGGCGGTCGGTGAGACGCGCAAATTCGATCTCCGGTTGCCTGCCACGGCGATGCTGGCGGAGCAGCGTATCCAGTTCCTGACCGCGTTGTTACACGCGGCGGGCTATGCCGGGTGGTGCCTGTTGTTCGATGAGGTCGAACTGATTGGCCGCTACACACCACTGCGCCGCGCGCTGGCCTATGCGTGGCTGGCGACCTGGCTGGGGCTGGAGGGCACGCGATCGATGCCAGGCATCGTCGCGACTTACGCGATCACCGACGATTTCGTGACCGCGGTGATCGACGAACGGCAGGATGAGGTGCGGTTGACGGATCGGTTGCGCCTTAAAGAACGGCACCATGAAGCGAGACTGGCGGCGACCGCGATGCGGCATATCGCGCAAACTGTTCGGTCCCGGCGGTTGCGGGCCCCGGGGATCGAAGAACTGGTGCGCACCAGCCAGAAACTGAGCGAGATTTATCGCGAAGCCTACGGGTGGGATCCTCCGGCAACTGAACCGCCGGAACGGACCGCGACTCGAACGATGCGGCAATACATCAAAGGCTGGATCACCGAGTGGGACATGCGGCGGCTGACTGGCACAGGAACCCGGATCATGGCGGACGCCATCGTCGCGAACTACGCGGAGGATGAGAGTCTATCGGCGGTGCCTGACGATGATGAGCCGGACTGAACTTTTCAGTTTTCGTGTCATTGCGAGCGGAGCGAAGCAATCTCCCCGTCCACTTTGATGGAGATTGCTTCGCTCCGCTCGCAATGACAGGGGGAGTACTCTCCCCGACAGGTTGAGTACTCGCGGCGACCGCGAGAGACTGCGTAACAACCTGAAAGCCACCCCAATGTCCCTCCTCGGCAATGCCGTTCTCGCGGTCTGGAACGAAGTCGATCCACAGACCGAGGACGATTTCAACGAATGGTATTTCCGCGAGCACATCCCGGAACGCACCATGGTGCCCGGTCTGAACCGCGGCCGCCGTTACCGCGCCGAGGAAGGATCTCCCCGCTACATGGCGTTCTACGAAGCGCAATCGATGGATGTGCTGACCCAGGGCGCTTACCGGCTACAACTCGACAATCCCAGCGCGTGGACCCAGCGCATCCTGCCGCATTTCACGTTCTCCCAGCGCGGATTGTGCGATGTCGCCGCTTCGGTCGGCGACGGCATGGGCGGAGCCGCCGCCGTCGTACATCTGGCACCAGGCGATGCGCCGCGGTTGCACAAATGGATCACCGAGACGCTGCTGCATGAATTGCACGCCCTGCCGGATGTCGCCGCGGCGCACCTATGGACTCTCGCACCCGGCGAACCACGCAGCCCGACCTCGGCCCTGAGCCAGCGCGTCGAGCGTCCGGTCGAGTGGGTCGTGGTCGTCGAAACGATGGAGACCACCGGCGCCACCGCGATCACCGACGCCATTCTCGGGCGCAATCCCAAAGCGCATGGCGCGGCGGAGGTAAGGCCCTACCCGGGCTACCGGCTGCTTTACGCACTGGACCGTCGCTGACCGAAGCCCTGACGGCATCAGTCCTCTGAGTAGATTCCGAGGTTGGCTCCGCTGATCCCGCCGCGATATAGAGGCTGAAAGAACGGATCGAAGATCGGACCGCGGAGATCGGACCGCGGCCCTCTGGGTCAATCGGACCCCTCCAGCGCTTCCGAAAGCCTAACGTTTTTCCTGTCTCTTCTCAGGACGCGACGCAAGCCGCGTGGCCGCGGGCGAGTCTCGGATACTTTGTGTCGTTACGAGGACAGCATGAACACCAACCATCGTGTCACTCTTCGACGTCTGCTACTCGCCGCGACCATTCTCTCGAGCCCGTGGATAACGGCTGCGACGAATCCGGCCGCCGCGCAGGTGTCGATCTCTGTATCGGTTCCTGTCGCGCCGCCGGCTCTGCCAATCTATGACCAGCCTCAGATGCCCGACGCGGGGTATATTTGGACGCCTGGTTATTGGAGCTGGGATCAGGCAGACGGCTATTATTGGGTGCCCGGCACCTGGGTACTCCCGCCGCAAGCGAACGTGCTGTGGACGCCGCCCTACTGGGGCTGGGGCAACGGCGGCTGGCTTTTCCATGACGGCTACTGGGGCCAGCAGGTCGGTTATTACGGCGGCGTCAATTACGGCTACGGCTATAGCGGCCAAGGCTATCAGGGCGGCCGTTGGGAAGGTGGCCATTTCAGCTATAACAGCACGGTCAACAATTTTGGGTCAGTCCACGTCCCCAACGTTTATAAGAGCAATGTACGGTCCGCCAGTAACTCGCACGTCAGTTACGAAGGCGGCACGGGTGGGCTCCAGAGCACGCCAAACGCCGCGGAGCGTCAGGCCGGGCAACAGAAGCACGTGCCCATGACGGCCGAGCAGACCTCCCACATCACGGCGGCGGCCAAACTTCCGAACGCCGCGGCGAGCCACAACGGCGGTCACCCGGCGGTCGTCGCCACATCGCGCCCCAACCAGTTTGAAGGGTCAGGCGTGGTTCGCTCGGAACAATCCGGCCACGCCGCGGCGAAACCTGGACCAGCGGCTGAGCACACAGCGCTCCCGCCTCTTGCCTCTCCTTCCGCACCACACGCCGCCGCACCGCCACCTGGCGCGCATCCCGAAGAGCACGTGACCGCACCTCCGGCCCAGCGTGAGGCACCGGCTCCGGCCGACCATGCTTCAGCGCTACCTCCGGAACGTGCGGCCCCGCCTCAGGCCCAACACGAAGCGCCGCCGCCGGCCGAGCATGCCGCGGCACCGCCTCCCGTCCAGCATGCTCAGGCGCAACCAGCGGCACCGCACGCCGCTCCGGCCGAAGCTCATCCGGCACCGGCCGAGAAGGAAAAAGACAAGTAGGCGATTTCCGCTCCCTCGGCATGATCGGATTGAACCGATCGCGCCGAGGCCTGGCCGCCACCATTCAGGCTGCCTTCCGACCGGAAATCACGGACGACCAAAACCGCCGCAGCCCCGCACGCTGCTGCGCCAACCACGACCCCGTGGCCAGCGCCTCCTCCCCGGTCGGATCGCCGGTCGGCACATACTCGGGCGAAAAATCCGCCGTGCGGAACAGCATGTCCCACCAGGGCAGCACCGCGCCGTAATTGCAACTGCGCCTCCCATGCGCCAACACCCCGTGATGCGCGCGATGGAAGCGCGGCGAGACCAACATCCGTTCCCCCACCGTACCGAACGAAACCCGGGCATTGGCATGCGACATGCTCTCGATAAAGCGCAGCATCAGCACGAGCAGAGGGAACTGCAGCGGAGGCACGCCGATCGCCAGCGCGATGACGCCGAACCAAAGAAACGCGATCGTATCGTCCAGCAGATGATTGCGGTCATCGGACCAGAAGGTCATTTGCCGTTGCGCGTGGTGCACCGAATGCAACGCCCACCACCAGCGCAGTTGGTGCGACACGCGATGCCGCCAGTAATCGGCGCAATCCAGGATGATCGCGTAAACGATGAACGTCAGCACGGAATGACCGAGCAGGACCGGCACCAGGCGCTCCAGCGTCGGTGGAACCCAGCCGTGATCGGTAATCCAACCGTTTAATGCCACCTGAACCTGGTAAAACAACACGAAGGTCACCAGCGGCAGCACCCCGACGCGCGACAGCACGGTGTAAAAAATGTCTACCCAAACAGCGCCTTTGTCAGCCCACCGCTCGACCGGCCGCCAGTGTTCCAACGGCAGGCAAATCGCCAGGGTCAGCACCACCTGCACCGCGCCGTACACCGCGAACAACACCCACCCGTGCGCGAGTTCTTCCCACCGCATCAGGCCCGCGGCGTAGAGCAGAGGAATCAGCACCGTCTCGTGCAACCACCCCGCGAAGAGATCGAATGGGTCTGGCATTCAGGGACTCGCCGCCGCCGGGTTCAGCCAAAGACCGTGCGGCGAGCGGCCGACATCGATCGTCTCGAAATCGCCGGTTTCGGGATGCAGTATGGCGACCTTCTCCACGAAGCGGCGCGTGATCCACAGATCGCCGTCGGGACTGAAATCGATGTCGTCGGGACCACCAGGAATGTTGTAGGTCCGAATCAACTTCATCGTTTGGGCATCAAGCGCGGTGGTCGTGCCGCTGACCCGGTTGTTGACCCACAGAACTTTTTTGTCCGGTGACAGAAACAGATTATGCGCACCTTTTCCGGTGACGATCTTATCCGTGACCTGCCCGGTCTTTGGATCGACCACGGCGACGTAATCGTCGCCCATGTCCGCGACCAGCACCTTGCCGTGCAGATACAACACGCCGGCCGGCGTCGGACCGACCGGTTCTACCCACAGCGGTTCCATCTTCGTCAGGTCGAACGCCGCGAGTTTATTGGTCCCCTGCAACGAAACGAACACCGTGCCGGAGTCCGGCGAAAACGCCATGTGACTTGGCATTGACGCGGCGGGGAACCGTTTGATCAAGGACATCGTCGCCGGTTCATAGACATCGATCTGGTTGCGCGCCAGGCCGTTCACAACGAGGAATTTGCCGTTCGGGCTGAACCCGAGCTGATAGGGATCCGCCACCGGAACACGGCGTTGCACTTCGCCGGTCGCCGGATCGAGGAACAGCATTTCATTCCCCGCGGTGTCGCCGATCAGCAGGCTTTTGCCATCCGGACTCAGCATCACATGGTGCGGTTCCCGCAGCGCCGGAACACGGCGCAGCTCCTTCCGCTCCGACATGTCGATCACGCTGATCGAGGCACTGTTCGAATTCACGACAAAGGCGAGGCCAGCGGCTGATCCCTGGGATGCGCTCAAACCCGGAACGGCACAGGTCAGCACGAGGATAAGTGCACACGAGCGAAGGGCCAAACGTCGGTTCCTCCAGTGAACCTGACGCGATCCCTACGCCACGTGCGGCGTGACTCGCAAGCGGTTGCTCGCGGTCTCATCCGGCTCCGCGAACACCGCCGCGGCGAACGCGAAGAACACGCAGGCGGGCGTCGAAATGAGTACGTTATCGGTCACCGCGTGCGCCGCGAAGGCGACGAAGATCAGGCGCATCACCAGCCGCTCCAACCGCTCCAACCGACGCGTGTGGAAGACAGTCCACAGCACGAACAGCAGGATCAGCAGGGTTCGGCCGACATGGCCACCTTCGACCTGGATTCGCAAATACTCGTTGTGGGCGGCCCAGGTTCCGAGGAGTTCGGCCAGTTGGCTGGTGTGGGGAATGATGAAGTTGCCGGAGCCAAGGCCCCAGCCGAACCATGGCGCCCGCGCGGCGGCGGCTTCGAACGCGGGCCAGAGCAGGTCTCGGCCGCTCAGATTGCCGGCTTCGTCCGCGACGATCTCGAACAAACGGAACGAACTGTATGCCTGGCCGAGAATCAGCAACACCGGGACCGCGGCGATGCCCGCGGCGGCCAGCACCAGGCGATGCGCGCGTGGGGTCGCGGCATCCGGCACAAGGATAAGGCTGCTGACGACGACAAATGAGGCGTAGGCCAGCGGAGCGCGGGCACCGGTCAATATCAGAATGATGAAGTTCAGTCCCAGAAGCAGCGCGACGCGCCAAGAGGCAGTGTGTAACCAGCGCAGCAATCCGGCATAGATGGCCGGTAGGCAGACCCCGGCGAGAAACGCCGGATGTCCAAGCCCCGCCAGCCGTAGCCCGCCACTTTCGAACGCCACCGGGCGCAATCCGGCGAGATCCAGGCACAGACCCAACGCGACGGAAAGCAGTGGCACGTAGCTCACGGCAGTTCGAATCGCGGCTCCCCACCCAGCGGGTTTCACGCAGAAAAACACGAGGAATGGCGTGATCGAGCCGGCCAGAGAACGCAACATATCCAGTTGCGTCAGCTCCGGGTGCATCCCGGTGACCAGACCCGCCGCGGCGATCCAGACAAACCCGAAGGCCGGATTGAGCAAATCCCCTACCAGGCCGGCGCGGAAAATCGTCAACGCGACGAGACCGATCTCGGCTCCCTTGACCGCGGCGATCGTGAGCTGGAATGCGTCCGGCCCGAACAGGTCGGTCAACGCCATTTCCAGCGAAAGACCCGCCACCAGAAGCCACGCCACCCAAAACGCGATCAGGTGGCGCCAGGCCAGAGCCACACCACAGAACGCCAGCAGCGCGACGATCAAACCTGGCAGAAATGCCGGGAGCAACCAGGCGGCCGCCCCTAGCAGAACCGCGCAACCCGCGACCCAGATCACTGCCTGGGCTGGGCCTTCACGTGGTGTGCGCGGCATGGCCAGCATGCGATCAGCATGCGTCGCAATCGTGAATTAAAGGTTCACGCGGCCCGCCCAGCTCGAAAGTCGCGGCGGCATGTAAGGCGACACTCAACGATAAACGCGTCACCCCCCTATCAGGTCGGCTATCAGGTCGGGGGAGGGCCATGACGTCTCGGGCGAAGCCCGTCAGTCGACTCGCTTAGTCGTGGCGGCGCCTAAGGCGTTACTTCACGGGAACCGGCGCCGTGACCGCGCCGCCTCGGTCGGAACCATCAATCTCCTCGCGTGCGGCGGCCATCCGCCCCGACGAACTGGTGACAGCCACCGCGACCGCCTGGCGGCCCATCATTCCGGCACGCGCCGATGATACCGCGAAACGCCCCCGCTCATCGACAGCCACCCTGAATGGATCGCCACCATCCGGCGTGATCGTCACGGCGGTGACTGGCGAGGCGTTATCCAAGGCGAAGCCCGCGAGGGTCCTGGTCCGGTGCCCCGCCGGATGATCCATCACGATGACCGGCCCGCGATCCTCGGCGATCCGCTGGAAAGCCGACAGAGTCCAGGCGCCCACTGCCCTGCCGGTGGCGAGGCCGTTCGCGTTGTCGAAGGGGAAATGAATGCCGCCGTAGACGCGGCTCGCGGCGGCTTCCTCGGCCGCCTGGTCAAAGCTTGTGAATGAGCGTGCCGCGCCAGGCAAACTGGCGCTGACGAATGTGAACGGGCGAGTGCCGAACTGCTCGGTCAGCACGGCTGCGGCGGCGGCGCTGAATGCTGAATGCCCAGAGATGTAACTGGGATGATTTGGCGTCTCCAGCAGTGGTGTCCAATCGGGAATCGAGGCCACACCAGCACCCCCGGTTCGAATGACGGTGATCGGCCGCCAGTACCAATATGTATATTTCGCGTCCGCGACCGCGATGCCCGCGTCAGCCATCGCTACATTCAGCTTCGCGAACAATTCCGCTTCGGCCGCGAGGCCAAGGCCCAGCGGAGCCACCAGGTCCGCCGTGATCGCGTTCCAATGGCCAGCGGGGGCATAGGTACCGATGGCATCGCTCCAGTAACGGGCGATTTCTGTCTGGGCGGGGGTACGCACCGAGGATCGGATCGCGCCGATCGCCGCAACGCTCGCCGCCGCCTCACGCAAGGCGGCCGACCCTGGAACCGGTGGCGCGGACGGCCGGAACTGGTTGGATGAGGTCAGGGCGAACGGCGGCAAATTGGCCCATTGCGGGTCCAGTGGTGGTTCGAACCGAGACGGGGTCGGGCGCCATTGTCCTGGCGCGGTCCCGGCGCGGATGGTGCCCGCGGCGTTCCATCCGTCCCGATCACGCATCGCGAATACCGCTTCGGCGACCGCCGCGCCGAATTTCATGGAACTCGCACGTTCGGGACTGGCCGGCTCGCCCGCGAGCGAGTCCGCCAGCGCCGCGTCCAACGCCACGCGCTGCACGGGAAACAGATGTCTGAGGATCGTGTGCGCCGCAGCCGCCACCGCGACCCCGGTCATGACCGTCCCTGGGCCGGGGAGGCGGACGAGAAAGCACGGGGCGCCTTCAATCGATTTGATCGTGTCGAGAACCGCGATGCTCTCCAGGGCCAGATCGCGCGACGCCTTGAATGGGTCGGTGTCCGACACCTGAATCGCGTGATTCACCTGGTCGTTCCATACCAGGACCACATCCAGGCTCGGCCGTGCGGCCTGAGCGAGGGCGGCCGCTAGACTCAAGGCCGCGGCGAGGCACCCCACGGTCAGACAACGGACCAAGGCCCGCTTGTCAGGCCCCGTGGGAGCCGAGCGCGTCACCTACGGATCTCCAAATCAGGGACGCGCGCCAGCGGCGCTACGTCGTTCACCAACGAACCGCCGAGCGCCAACGAGCGCAGCACGGGAGCGGTGGCAAGCGGCGCCACATCCACGACGCGTGTCCCTTCAAGATCCAGCGAGCGCAAACTGGGTAGATGCGCCAACGGCGTCACATCGCTGACCCCGGTGGCGGCGAGGTTGAGGTCCCGCAGGTTAATCAGGCCAGCCAGTGGCCGAACGTCCGCCACCAAAGTGCCGTTCAACTTCAGGTCGCGGAGATTTGTCATCCCGGAGAGCGGCCGAATATCGCCAACGGAGGTCGTGCCAAGATCCAGCGATGTCATCTGGTTCAACTTCGCGAGCGGTGCGACGTCAGTGACCTTGGTGACCGCGAGCACAAGTTCGCGCAGGTTGGTCAGACTCGCGAGCGGCCCCAGATCCTGGACGTCCGTGCCGCCAATATTCAGGGACCGCAGGTCGGTGAGTTGAGCCAAAGGCCGGAGATCGGTAATCGGCAGAAACTGCAGGTTGAGCGAGCGCAAACCACTCAGCGCGGCGAGAACACCCACATCGCGAACCTGAGTACCGCAAATATCGAGGCCTTTAAGACTCTTCATTCTGGCGAACATATCCAGGTTTCGCACCGGCGCACCGCGTAGGCTTACCGCCTGAACTCCTTTGGCGATCAGCACCGGCACCGCGGAATTCAACACCGCGTCATCCGTATCCTCCGTGAACGTCGCGGTGATCAGCCCATCTCGCATCGCGATGGAAAAGTCCTGGTCGGGCAAATCGATCGCGGCCAACGATGGATGATCGATGATGCCAACGTCGGCGATCGATACCAGGATCAGCGGGAGCAACAGGTATCCCAGTCGAAGCCCGCGGCAGGTCACGGGCGATTTTGAAACGACGCGTCGTCGCGCTGACATCCAAATCCAGTTCATCGTGCTCAACCGCCCTGAGAATTCGTGATTTGATGGATGAAAAATGACCAAGATTACAAGATTGACATTTCGTATCACCTGATTTCACCCCATCGCAAGACTTTACTCCCGCTTCTCAGGCCGTGTGTTGCACGCGACCGCCCGCGCGTACTAGGCTTCGATCAGAACGCGGGAGGGGACCATGAGTGACATCACGACAATCGCCACGGGGCTGCGATTTCCGGAGGGACCGGTGGCGATGAAGGACGGCTCCATCGTGCTGGTGGAAATCGAGCGGCAAACCGTGACTCGCGTCAAACCGGACGGTTCGACCGAAATCCTGGCGCATACCGGCGGTGGCCCGAATGGGTTGGCGGTTGGGCCGGATGGCGCGTTTTACGTTTGCAACAATGGCGGCTTCATGTGGCGGACGGAGCAAAATCTGCTGCGGCCCGCCGGCCCGGCGTCTGACTATAGCGGCGGCCGGATTGAGCGGGTCGATCCGAAAACGGGCGCCGTCACGGTTCTGTATGACCGGTGCGGAGCGCACAAGTTGCTCGGTCCAAACGACATCGTGTTCGACGGGTTGGGCGGCTTTTATTTCACCGATCTCGGTAAGGCGCGGGCCCGGGATCGCGACTGGGGTGGTGTGTACTATGCGCGGGCCGACGGATCGAAGATCACCGAAGCCGCTCATCCGATCCTGACGCCAAATGGGATTGGTTTGTCGCCGGACGGCAAAACCCTTTACGTCGCGGAAACCGAGACCGCCCGGCTTTGGGCGTTTGACGTGCTGGCACCGGGCGTCCTCGCCAAGGAACCGTTCCCTTCGCCGCACGGCGGACGATTGATGGCGGGTCTGGGCGGGTTCCAGCGCTTCGACAGCCTGGCGGTCGATGCCAAGGGCAACGTTTGCGTCGCGACCTTGGTCAACGGATCCGTGAGCGTCATCGCTCCGCTTGGCGGACTGATACGCCAGATCGCGATGCCGGACATGTTTTGCACCAACCTCTGCTTCGGCGGCCCGGAGCTGAAAACCGCCTACCTCACCCTGTCCGGTTCCGGCAAACTCGTTTCCATGCCATGGCCCGATCCCGGGTTGCGCCTGGCATACGAGGCCTGACCTGGTCTGCGACCGCCACGCTTGTTATGATCCTGTCAGCCCAGCTGTGATAAATCCCTCGAGCGGCTGACAGGGCGCCCGATGACCGGGGCCGTCCTTGGCCAACCAGCGGCGACCATGATCCTTATGCAGATTCAATGCCCAATATGTGAGGCCCTGTGCGAGGTCTCGGAAGACGTAACCGCCGAGGGGTCACGCCCGCGGTGCGCACGATGCGGGTTTCTGTTTGACGCTAATGCGGCTTCCTACGGAAGCACGCCGCGAAAGATGCCTGAGGCGCGACCGAGGCCCCCGAAATCGGTTCCACCGCCTCCATCGGTGGTTTACCTGAGTTCCGGATCGCTCGATCCCGCGGTGCTGGCCCAGATACCGCACGATCAACCGGCCGCCATGGTACCCGCTCTCCCTGAGGTCACAACTGATCCGCCGCGCGTCGGTCCCCTCACTGAGGCCCCGTCTAAGGCAACGTCGTCCCCCGTCGCCCATGTGCCTTTAGGGCCGCCGCCGCCCTATCGCCCTATCGAGCCGGCCCGAAGGCGGGAAGTGCCGCGCCCTGAGATACCTGAAATACCCGAGACATCGCCGGCGGCCCCAATCAATGTTCGTGTGGCGAGCGCGCTTGGCCCGCCGCCACCGTACCGGCCAATCATTCAAGGGGCGGCGGTATTTCAACGCGGTCCCGCACCAGACCTGGAACCTTGGCGCGTGACATCGCTGACCCGCATCCCCACGCCCGCGGAGGACCCGCCGTTCGGCGCCGCGTCTGACGGCGTGGGCCCGTATGTCTCAGACTGGCAGTTGATACGGGAACCGGAGCCAATGGTTTCGGCGACTCCGGAAATCGGGCCAGGACTCCGTCTTGGTGCCGCATTGGATACCGAGACCGAAGATCGGCCGGTCACGCGGTATCTCGTGCCGCCTCCCCCGCCTCTGCGGCCGGCACCACGCGTCCGGCGCCGCTTGCTGGCGGGGGGCGCCATCAGGCCAGCACTATGGGCGGCCGGGGTCGCGGTGACGGCGGTCGCAATTGGCGCCGTTCTGGATATCAGGCGAGACGGCGTGATGCGGCGGTTCCCCGCCACGACAGGGATTTATGCCGCTCTGGGCCTTGCTCGCGGCCCGGCCACCTTGGACGACGCCGTCACTCGGTGTGACCCGGACCACTCCCCGGGATCAGGCACATCGCGGGAAGGAGACTGTGAGAACGAGAAACAGACCGCACCAGCGAAATGAATCGAATCGTTGCATCGCAAAGAAATCGGCCACACTTGTAGTGGCAATCGTCCGGTGGTTGACCTCAGGGACTCGGTGAGACATGCGTATTCGATGCCCATCCTGCTCGGCGACGTACGAGGTGGCCGACGCATTATTGGACCCGCCTCGGACCGTTCGGTGCGCGCGATGCTCGGAAGAGTGGATGGCGGAACCCTTGGCCGAAGCGCCGCCGCCACTCGAAACACATCAGGCCGGTGGTCCCGAACAGCCAGAGACCGCGGTCATGGTCCAGGCCCGCGCGGAGCCGATCGCCGCGGCACTTCCCGATCCCCCGCCAAGACTCGAACCAGTTGAGCCCGACTCCGACCTGATATTGGGTGATACGCCGCTGTCCGCGATCCAGCGGCTCGCCGCCCCGATCGACTATCAGCAGTACCAGCGTCGCCGCGGCCGCATGCTCACCGCTGCCTGGGCATTCAGTTTCGCGGCGTTGGCGGGACTCGGGGTCGCTGGATACACGGAACGCGACCTGCTCATGAAACAATGGCCCGCGAGCAAACGGGTCTATGCCACGCTCGGCCTGGTGCCCGCGGACATGAAAAACCACGATGCGAAAGACACGGACGCTCCGACCTCACACTGATGGCCGGTGAAGCAGCCCGCGAGGTAAGCCGCGTGCCGCGCTGTTCGATCAGGCGGCGAACAGGCGCTGACCGATGAACTCGCCGGCACGGACACCTGGTGGACAGGCGAACAAACCGCCGCCGACATGGGTCACGAACTGGTTCAGCATGTCGAACTTCGCCATGTTCTCGAAGATGCGTACGAAACCGGAGCGCGGGTCGCGCTGATAACACAGAAAGAACAGGCCGGAATCGTACTCCATGCCCTGACGCCAGGGCGGCCAGCGCTCGGCCGTGAAGTTCACGCCGTCGTTGTAGGAATAACCCCGGCGCAGCACCTCCGCGCCGTCATTCGTCGCGGCATTGGCCAGGCGCACATGGGCATTCTCCGGGATTACGGGGTTGCCGTCGTTATCGCCCCGATCCAGTCGCAATGGCTCGTTTTCATGCGTCAGGCCCAGTGGGGCCCCAGAATATTTGTGCCGGCCCATCGTCTGCTCCTGGAAACCGACGTTGGTCCGGTCCCAGTGCTCGAGCGCCATGCGAATGCGCCGTGTGACGAGGTAGGTGCCACCGCGCATCCAGGCGGGCCCCTCGTCACCCACCCAGACGACTTTCTCTACCGCCGCGGGCCGGTGGGTGCCGTCTTTGAATCCCATCAGGTTGCGCGGCGTTCCACCGTCGGCGGGTTTGGACAGGAACCCCGATTGGGCCCAGCGAACATCCGCGCTTCCGTAAGCGCGGGTGGCGAGTTGCCTTACCGCGTGGAACGCGACCTGCGGGTCGTCCGCGCAGGCCTGTACCGACAGATCGCCTCCGGTGGCGGCGGGTACGAGTTGATCGCCGTTGAACCGAGGGAGATCGATCAGCGCCTCCGGCCGCCGCGGCGCCACGCCATAGCGGTCCACGCCATCCTTGATGAAAACCCCCGGGCCAAATCCAAAAGTAATGGTCAGCCGGGCAGGGTTCAGACCAAGTGCCTCCGCCGAGTCGCCGCCGGGTGAGTCAAGTTCCTTGCCGATCGGCGCCGAGGTCTGACCGGCGGTCAGGCGGGACGCCGCTTGCGTCCAGGCACGCAGCAAATCCACGACCTCCGCCCGGTTCGCGGCGATCAGGTCGAACGCCATGAAATACGTGTGAATTTGCTGCGGCGTCGTGATGCCGGCCTGGCGCGCGCCCCAAAAATCGACCGTGGACAACGATGCGGGCCGTTCCGCGGCGACCGTGTTTGAGGCCGAGCCGGCGAGCGCCAGCAGACCACCCGCGCTGGCGAGAACACCCCGGCGGGACGGCCGTCCATCTGGCTTGCTCATCGTGCCTCCACGACGGTGTTCATATCGTCTTCGACATAGTAAAAACCCTTGCCATCCGGCGTCAGGGCGATACCGAACAGGTCTCCATTGCCCGGCGGCGACTGTGCCTGATTGATGTCGACCCATTGTGCGACGATTTGTTTGCCGGCGACCGGATCGATCTCGACCACCTGACCATTTTGCGCGTTGCAGACAATCAGGTGACCGTTGGGAGCCATCATCATCGCCAACGGCCGGTGCAGCAGTCCACCCCGAGTGACTTCACGTCCCGTGCCACCGCTCGTGGTGCGATTTATCGCGTCGGAAATGGCGACGATGCGATTTTCTTGCGCATCCGAAATGTATAAAGTGTTGTCCGGGCCAAGCGCCAGGCCGGTGGGGCCGATCAGGAACACGTCCCGGTTGGCGCGCTGGCCCAATCCGCTCGCGACGACGGTGCGGCCGGTGATCGTGGGCGGCCTACCCTCAGGGATCGACAACTGAAGCCGCAGTACCGTCGATTTGTTCACCACCAGCGAATACCCGGTCGCCGGGTCGGTGACATGCCAATCGGGGACACCGAAACCGGACATGGAGACGAACAACGTCGCGGAACTTCCGTTATCCACGACCGCCATATTGCCCCATGGATCGTTGATGTCCGGACCAGCCCAGGTCTCGGTCAGTTTGCCATTCGCGTCGAATACCATGAAGCAGCCATCGCCTTTCGTCGCCGTCGTCCCATCGGAACTCGGCGTGCTGCCAACGATAACCCAGCCGCTTTTCAGCATGGTCATGGCCGTGCTCATGCCCACACCGCCGGCACAGCCTTGCAGGTTGCGCGGCACCTGGGCGAACAAGCTGGTCTTCTTCGTGGCGGGGTTGTAGTCGACGATCGTGGTGCCCAGTCCTTGCAGGTTCGAAAGATTGTTGAAATTGTCGATGAGAACGTCATCTTTCTGAATTTTACCGGCCGACACAGGAGCAACGATGATCGCGTAAGGGTTCTGATCGCCGTTCTCCGGCACGGTCGAGGTCAGCGTTTGGTGCTTCTTGACGGTTTCCAGAAAGCTGCGCGCCTCATCCGCCGCCGCGAAGGACGCGACCGCCAGACTCAAAGCCAAGGCCATCATTCCCCAGGCGCCGCGCAATGCCGTAGCGCGCATCGATCGCAACTCGTAACGCATGAGACGACTCCTCAAAACAGAATGTTAGTGCGCATACCGAGCACCAATTCATTCTTGGTCGTGGCGCCCGGCACGTTCGGGTTCAAAATTCCGCCGCCCGGATTGAACACGTATTGGATGTCCGGCTGGACCTGCCACCAGGGAGTGACCTGAATTTGATAGGTCGCCTCCAGGTAGGTTTCGCTGGTTCGTACTGGATAGAACGTTCCCGTAAAGGCGCCCGTGGCCTGGTCGAGCGCACTCGCCGCCTGGCTGATCTTGGCCCAGCCCATGCCGATGGCGGCTGTGTCATCATCCCGGTGCAGGATCGGCTCGTGCCAGGTGAGGCCCGCGTTCATGCTCATGCCGATCAGATTTCGATCCTGCTGGGGCGCACCCATCGCACGGGCGAAGAAGCTGATCGTGCGGTCGCCTTCGCGCGGATCCACCCAGAGGATCTGATCCATGACCGCATAGATGCTGAAGTCCCCATGATGCGTTCGCGGAATCCCGCTGCTCACGGGATTGGCCAGCGACAATCCGGCGTTATCCAGCGCGAGGTCGGCGAAACTTTCAGAATCGTACCAAAAACCCAGTTTATAAACCCGCGCCAGTGGTTCCGCCTGATCGGCGTACAGCATCGTACCAAGCGACGGATAGGAGTACTGTATTTCACCCATGATCAGCACGCCGCCGTTCAGCGGAAAACTTGTCCCCGACGGGTTCCGCATCTGCGGATCTCCGTAATTGTAACGAACGGGGGAACCATTGAAAACGCCGAGCAGAACAGTCACCGGATCGATAGGGCGAGCCTTGAAGCGGATCCCGAGAGCGGAAAGCGGATACGCCGGGCCACCGCCGGGAAGATCGGCCGACGGAAGCATCGGCCAGCCGAACATGGTGTTGACTAAATAGCTGGCATTCTGGCTGACCATGAATTCCTGATCGAGACTCATCTGTCCTATTCTGACGTCGAGACGATCTTCTTCAAGAAACTTCTGCTGATACCAGGCCTCCCACAACCTGGTCGCACGGTCCGCTTCGATTCCGCTGGCTGTTTGCAAAGTCTGAAGATTATCCGCGCTCAGATCGCGCCCATGAATTTGCAGGGCACTGATGTTGAGCAAACCGCCATACCAGCCGAATGCCCGTTTGGTATCGAGTTGCAGGATGAGCTGGGTGAGCCCGTCGTAATCGGCACCGCGGTGCGTACCGCCTGACACGTTACCCAGTACTTCGCTGGTTTCCTGGATCGCGAAGGAGATGCCGTAATGGGCGAGCTCCTCGCGCAACCCCCACATGTCGCCGAGCATGAGATTGCTGCGCGACATGCCGGACAGGAACCCAAGCGGCCCGGCCGTGGCATCGTTCTGCGGCGACTCGTCCGTTGGCATTTGAACCGCTGGTGGTGCGGCGCGCCCGCCAGTACTCATCGTCATTCCGGCTGCCATGAGCGTGAGGCCGGTCAGCCTGCCAACTCGACTGGCGGACATTGTTCTGTCCCTCTCTGGCCGTTCAGCGTCACAGATCGCCATGCGCTAACCCCTGACTGAGCGGCCGAACAACCACAGTTGAGAATGAGTTGCAATAGCAAATCAGCGGCGCTATAAGACCGACCTCGGCCAGAGCGCGGCCCCACGCCGGCAGGCGGATGCGCACCAGGAGTTACGGCACATGACCAAGGGCCAATTCGCCACGATTGCTCTGACCACGTTTCTGGTAATCGGGACTGGCTGGTTCGCTCCCTCGATCGCTGAGGAACCGGCGACCATCGAAGTGACGCTGAAGGGCCACCAGTTCGCTCCCGCCGAAATTCACGTACCCACTGGGAGGCCGGTCATCCTTCGCATTACGAACCAGGACGATACGGTTGAGGAATTCGATTCCACGGCGTTACAGGTCGAGAAGGTCATCGTCGGCGGCCATTACGGATTGGTGCGTTTGCGCCCGCTCGGCCCCGGGCGGTATTCGTTCATGGGGGAGTACCATGCGGACACAGCGAAGGGGGTTGTCGTGTCTGAGTAGGAGCGTCCCCGGCTCTCGCCGGGAGCCACGAAATCGAGGAAGTAATCGCCGAGCCGAATCATGGGCGTGAGTGAAAAACGCCGGCAATGATTGCCAGGCTCGGAAATTCCACTGCTGTTCCGGTGTCGTTATGAGTCCTGTTCAGACATCCTGATCCGGTGCGGCGCCTGAATTGAGCAGGATATAGCGTTCGATGCCAATCTGCCTGATCAGGTCGAACTGGCGATCGAGGAAATCGACGTGTTCCTCCTCACTTTCCAGGATCTCCAGCAACATGTCGCGGGACACGAAATCACGGACACTTTCGCAGTAGGCAATCCCTTCGCGTAGGTCGCCCAACGCCTTATCCTCCAGCGACATGTCGGCCTTCAGAATCTGCTCAACATCCTCGCCCACCTGGATCGGGTTGAGCCGCTGCACGTTCGGCAAACCATTGAGGAACAAGATGCGTTTGATCAGATTGTCGGCATGCTTCATCTCGCCGATGGATTCGGCGTATTCTTGCTTGCCCAGCTTCGTCACCCCCCAGTGTTGCAACGTGCGGGCATGTAGAAAATACTGGTTGATGGCGGTGAGTTCGTTCGTAAGCTGCGTGTTGAGGTGTTCAATCACCTTGGGGTCGCGCAACATGGGCTGTCCTCGCCTGTGGTCCGCGGCGACCTTCCTCCTTCCCGGCGCTACCTGGCAAGTGCCGGCAGTCAGTTCGCGACGCGCGGTTCCATTATCGCGCCATTCTCGCCGCGCAGCAGGGTAACCAGCGCCCTCGCGCATTTGCCGCACTGGGCCCGGCAGCCGCAGGCCGCATAGACCTCGCTTGGTTTGGTGGTACCAGAGGTCGCGGCGGCCTGTTTTACCTGGCGGTCGGTCAGCGCGTTACACAGGCATATATACACGGTTATCGGATCCCCGCCGCGGCGGGACCTTCCGCACGCACGGTGGTTTACTATCGGACCAGGCCGCCCCTGTAAATGCGAATTATTCGCAATCCAGCCATGCCGGCGCTGGCCCACCGGCCTGGCATTCCCCGGTCTCTTGACGCGCCAGCGGGGGCGATCACATTTCGTCACCATGCGCGACTTTTCAGACCTGACCGAGCGGGAAATCCTGGCATTGGCGATCGCCAATGAGGAAGAGGACGGCCGCATCTACCTCGACATCGCCGAGGGGCTGCGCGAGGAATACCCCGGCAGTGCCAACGTTTTTACCGAGATGGCCGGTCAGGAAACCGAACATCGTCACCGCTTGCTGGAAATCTACCGAGAGAAATTCGGCGAACACATCCCGCTGATCCGCCGCCAGGACGTGCGCGGCTTCATCCGCCACAAGCCAGTCTGGCAAATGCAACCGCTCAATCTGAAGGCAGTGCGCCTGATGGCGGAAAGCATGGAGGAAGAGACCCAGCACTTTTACCGCAAGGCCGCGATCCGCTCTACCGACGTCTCAATTCGCAAATTGTTGGGCGACCTCGCGGACGCCGAAGTGGAGCATGAGCGGCGCGCCGAAAATCTGCGCGACGAAAACCTGCCGGGGAACGTGGTGGCGGCGGAAGATGCGCACGCCCGGGCGTCGTTCGTGTTGCGGTTCATTCAGCCGGGCCTGGCCGGGCTCATGGACGGGTCGGTTTCGACCCTGGCTCCGGTATTCGCGACGGCTTTCGCCAGCGGCAAAACGTGGGAAACGTTCCTGGTCGGGATGGCGGCCTCGATCGGCGCCGGGATTTCCATGGGGTTCGCCGAGGCCTTGTCGGACAATGGCAGCCTGACCGGACGGGGCGCTCCGTGGATCCGCGGCCTCGTCACCGGACTGATGACGACGATCGGCGGCGTCGGTCATACTATGCCGTTCCTGATCCCAAACTTTTGGACCGCGATCGCCGTGGCCATCGGTGTGGTCGCCGTGGAACTGGGTGCGATCACCTGGGTTCGCTGGAAATTCATGGACACCCCACCGTTTTCGGCGGCGCTGCAGGTGGCATTCGGCGGCGCGTTGGTGTTCGGCACCGGCGTGCTGATCGGCAGCGGGTAGAGCGAGTTCACGCTGACCGCAATCGCGAGACCGATGTCTTGACGTCATGGCCCGGACAAGCCGGGCTACCTGCACCATCCTCGTACCGCGACGGTTGACCCGGACAAGCCAGGCCAAGACGGTGAGAAGCGGCTCAATGGGCCGAGGCAAACGTGCCGTACGCGCCAAGACGGCGTCCGCTGTTTTCCAGTTCGATACCGTGTTTGACGGATTTTATCCGCACAATCGAGTCCGGCGCCACACCAGGCATGCGAACATCAACCGAAAAGCCATGCTTTCCGGTTCCGAAGCCCGCGTCGAGCAGGTCCTGGCGAAATTCTTTCGCATGAAACCGCATGGCCGATCGATCATCCACGAACAGTTCAAGTTCCACGGGATCGTCATCGCCGGTAAGGCGGCACCATCCTCGAAGAAAGCCGCCGGTCAACCCATCTATGTACCCATCATAACGGCGTCGAGCCTGGACGATGTAGCCTGGCCGGTTGGGATCGATCAACTGAACCAACCGGTCGCGGAGCTGATCGCTGCCTGGAAGGCCGCAGAATCGAATGATCTCATCGATGAAATTGCCCGGGAACACCAGGGACTTTTCGTAACTCAACAGAAGAGTGGGGCAACGCAGCCGCTCGATGAACGTCACCATCGCCGTTTGCTCATTGACGGCGGCGCGCAGCCTGTCCATCGGTTCCTGGTAATCGGATAGCGCGTTTCTGACTGCGATCGAAATAGGATCGCGAAACACGACGATGACGTGCGGATTGCCGAACAGAGCGATCTCATCGGGTCCGAGCGCCTCGTGGAGAACCGGAAGCTTGAAACCCCAGGTGCCGTAATTCTCAGTCCTGTCGCGAATGAGTCGTTTCAATCCGGCAATGTCCCCGGTCCCCAGGATTCTCTCGACTTCCTGGTCCTCATGGACCACGTCATTGATTTCAGAACCCATAAAGATTCCCACCCGCCGCAGGATGGATGCGACAAGGCTGGTCCCGGACCGATGCAAGCCGGTCACAATGAACGTGCGCCCTCCCGGTCCGAGTACACCGGGTTGGCTCACGATGACGCCCTTGTTCACCAGATCATCGGGTGATCTGTTCGACACAAACATTGATAACCACACACACCGGCCAAACGCTTTTTTCTTAGCCCAATACCCATGAAGTGCTGGACCAGAACATTATAACGATCCGGCGTCGCGACAGCCAGTCCAATGATGGTCCCTCGGTCAGTCGCGAATCAGGAAACCCTGTTACCCCGTCGCCGAGGCATGCGAACGCGTGAGCCAGAACACCCAAGCGACGGACCAGGCCGGTCAACGGGGTCCGGATCGCCCTTCCCTGGACGCCCATCAGGACTAGGTCGTCAGGTCCCACGCCCCCGTGATGCCGCCTTCCACCCAGGTAAACTCGCATTTCTGGTAGTTGAAGGTGATGGTCTCGATGCTCGAGCCATCGTCCTGCGCCACGTGATTGAAATCCTGAACCATGGCATTCGTCAGCGTCGTCGTGGCGACGGCCCGGTGCAGTGCCCCTTCAAATACGTACGAAATGACGATCTGCGTCATGTTCTCGTTGTTGACGCAGGCGTTGAGCAGCAGAGGGGTCGATGGGTCCGTTCGTTTGGTGATCACCAGTGGCCTGGCAACCTGCTTACCCGTCGTCAGGCCCGATTGGCCCAGAGGATGGCCCATGCCGAATTGCATCGAGTGGCACTCGATTTGGCCGGGAAACTGGGCGGCGCTCACGCCGCCGGTAATCGTGCCTTGCTTTTGCCCTTTGCACATCATGTAGATCGCCATGGTGCCACCCCCTCATCGCTATGCGATTGCCACACGGACCGAAATGCCGGCCTGATGACGATGCTTACCATTTCGGCGCGCCTGGTCCAAGAAATGAACCGCGGATCAGCCGCCAAATGTATCACGCCATTGCTCGATCACTTCCGGCACACCCTTGGCGATCTCGTCGACCGTCAGTCCAAGAACTTTCACCGCATCCAGCGATTTCTGGCCGGACGTGAGAGTCATCCCGGGACGGACGGGATCGTTATGGTTTTCGACCGAGAGGCGAGCGTATTCGTCGCTGATCAGCCAATCCTGAAACAGCCGCGCCGCGTTCGGGTGCGGCGCAGACGCCATGACCGCCGAGGGTCCGACACACAGACTCGCGCCGTCTTCCGGGTAGACCGGCATGATTGGGTTCCCTCGGTCGACCTGCTGAAACGCGGTGCCGGACGGCGCCGGCCCAACGAGACACTCGGCGGCGTTGATCAGCGTCACCGGATCGTTGCCGGAGCGGCCAACCCGAGGATTGTTCTTCGCCAGCTTCTCGAAATACGACCAGCCGTAGAGCTTGCGTAGCGCCACCACCCAGACTCCGGTACAACCGCTGAATGCCGGATGCCCGGTGGCGATGCGGCCTTTCCATTTCGGATCGAGGAGATCGAGCCACATGCGCGGTGCGTCCTCGGGTTTCACTTTGGCCGAGTTGTATATGAGCAAATGCCCGATCAGCGCCGAGGGGTAATAAAATCCCGGATCGACGGTGGCCTTCGCGGCGGGCAGCAATCCATCGGCACCATCAGGCCTGAACTCCGCCAATGCGCCGCGTTTCTTCAGTGCTGGATATTGCGCGATATCAGTTGAGCTGAACACGTCGCATTGCGGCACGTTGTTCTTCAAATCCTGCAGCAACCTCTCGTAAGCGACCTGACCGGTGGTGCGAATCACGGAAACGCGAATGCCCGGGTAACGCGCGGTGAATGCCCGCCCCATCCGCTCCGCCGTTTCGGTGTCAAGTTGCGCGATGTACCAGGTCAATTCGCCATCCTTCAGGGCGGCTTGCTCCAGCGCGACGGCATCGGCCCAGGCGGAGCGGGTCGCAAGGGTGAGGCCGCCCAGAGCGGTGAGGAGAATGCGGCGGTGAATTTCAGTCATACGTGTCTCCCGGTTGTCTTGGCGATGCGGCTCGTCGGGAACGCGATTTACGCCGTGACGGGGCCAATTGACCAGCGCGCCACCCGCATGCTGATCTCGCGCGAAATACCCAATGGGAGGCCACCGTGACCGAGCCATTCAATCGTTACGATCTTACGAGTGCTCGCCAGCACGGCCGTCCCGGACGGGAGATCAGGCCAGAGAGCCTGACGGTCGACATTCACTCCCACGCCATGGTGCGGGAAGCCGCGGATATCGCGCGTCCGCATCTGACGCCGGACCCGCGCGCGCAGTTTTACACCGAGGAAACCCGCCTGCTGGGACGCAAGCAGGACGCGGACCGCACACCGTATTTGAACGACCTCGACCTGCGCCTGCGAACGTTCGATGAGATGGGGGTCGATGCGCAGGTGATCTCCCCGGCGCCGAATCAATGCTATTACCATGTGCCGCCGGAGATCGGGATCAAAGCGGCTCGCGCCGTCAACGAAGGCATCGCGGAGATCGCTCGCTCACGCCCCGATCGTATACCGGCGGCGATGGGCTCGGTGCCATTGCAGGCCGGCGGCGAGGCAGCCGCCGACGAGCTTGAATATTGCATCAACACGCTTGGCCTGAAGGGGGTCGAGATCATCGCGCATGTTCGCGACAAGGAACTGTCCGACCCCACATTCGAGCCTTTCTGGGCCAAGGTCGAAGCACTGGGCGCGGTGGTGTTCATTCACCCCAACTCGTTTCCGCAGCCGCAGCGGTTCGGCAAGCACTACTTCAGTAACGTGATCGGCAATCCGTTGGATACGACGATGGCGCTGCACTGGCTGATCTTCGATGGAGTGCTGGAACGGTATCCAGACCTGAAGATCATCGCCTCGCACGGCGGCGGTTATCTGCCGTCCTATTCCGGACGGATCGACCACGCCTGGGGAGCACGTAGCGATTCGCGCGGCTCGCTGCCGAAGCCGCCGAGTTATTATCTGAAGAAAATCTACCTCGACACGATCGTTTTCACCACGCATCAACTGGAAGCGATGGTGAAGTTGTTTGGGGTGGATAAGATTCTGCTGGGCACCGACTACCCTTATGACATGGGTGAATATGATCCGATCGGGCACGTCGCCGCGGTTGAGTCGTTGAGCCCGTCCGATGTGGCGGCGATCGCCGGCGGGAATGCGAAGCGGCTGTTTGGATTGTAAGCAGCCGCCAGCAAGCCAACATCATGGCGAAAGAACCCACGGAACCGGGCGTCGCGAACCCCAAGGGGCACGGCGCGCTTGACCCGGTCCTGATGATGCTGGTCGTGCTCACGATCGCGATCGGGCTGACCTGGATCGTTCCTTCCGGCGCGTTCGACCGCAAGGACAACAAGGTCGTGCCGGGAACCTTTCATATCGTGCCGAAGCAGCTCGCCCCGGAATACCTGATCGAAAACGGAGCGAGCAACGACAAACAGGCCTACCCCGTCAGCCTGACCGCGTTGGCCACCGCGCAGCCCGCCGGCATGAAGCAATCCGCCGGACTGATCTTCATGATCATGTTTCTCGGCGGCATGTTCGGCATTCTGCGCGCATCCGGCGCGATGGACGCGGCAATCGACCGGCTGGTCGCGAAAACCGGGGGCCGGGTCGCGATCCTGGTGCCCGTGCTGATGATCGCGATCTCCGCCGGCAGCGCGTTTCTTGGTTTGATATCAGAATATCTGTTGATCATTCCAGTCATGCTGGCGCTCGCCGCCAGACTTGGACTGTCGGCGTTGTTCGGCCTGGCGGTCGTCGCGGTCGCCGCCAAGATTGGCTATCTCGCCTCGGTCGCCAATCCGGTCGCGCTGGTCATCGCGCAGCCAATCGCCGGGGTGCCGGTGTTCAGCGGCTGGTGGTTGCGGCTGACGGTCTGGGCTGTGCTGCTTGGCATCGGCATCCTGACCGTGCTTCGCCTCGCGCGAACCGAGGGCACGGGTGCCGCGCCAACGACTCACTCGAACGATGTTTTGCCGCCGCGACAATTGGCGATCGTGCTGTGTCTCGGGCTCGCCGTGGTGGTGATCGTGATCGGCTCAACAGGTTACAACTGGCACGATGAGGCATTCGCCGCTTTCTACATCGCCCTCGGCGCTCTGATCGCCGCGCTGGCCGGCATGAGACCCACCGCCGCGGCGCACGCTTTCATCGACGGCATGCGGAGCATGATGCTGGCCGCCTTGCTGGTCGGCATGGCGGCGGCGGTTGAGATCGTGCTCCGCGAAGGCCGAGTGCTGGACACGATCATCGATGCACTTTCCAGCCTCGCCAGCGACAAACCGTCCTGGCTGGTCGGTCAGGCGCTGATGGCGATCGAGATGGTGCTGACGGTACTGATACCCTCCACCTCCGCGAAGGCGGCGTTGAGCATGCCAATCCTGGTGCCGATAGCCCAGTTGAACGGGGTTACCGGCCAGAGCACGGTGTTGGCGTTTCTGTTTGGCAATGGCTTGATGAACATGCTGTCGCCGACATCCGGCATGTTGCTCGCCTATCTCGCCACCGGACAGGTTCCCTACAGCACCTGGGCTCGCTTCGTCCTGCCATTATGGGCCGCGTTGGCATTGATTTGTTTCGTTGTCATCGCGTTGGCCGCGGGGTTAGGATATGCGTGACCCCACCTCCTCCGCACGCGCGGTGTCCTGGCTTCAGTCATGGGATTCGCAAGGCATTCACCGCACTGGCACGGCGGGAGATCAGGCGGGCGCGGACTGGCTGGCGCGTGAGGCGGCGTCGCTCGGCGCATCGGTTACGATTGAACCGTTTTCGCTGAGTCGTATCGATCCGGTATCATGTTGGATCGAAAGTGACGGCGGCAGGATCGAGGGCGTGCCGGTTTTCGACTCGCCGTCAACCGGGCCTGATGGCATCAGCGGCCCGCTCGCGATTGTGCCGCTCTCGCCCTGGGCGGTTTACACGCCGGACTATCACGCGATGCGGCGGGCATCCGATCAATCCGGGCTGGTCATCGCGTGTCAGGGGCCCGAACCGGGCCTCAGTCTGCTGAACGCGGAACGGTTTCGCGAGCCCTATGGCTGTCCGGCGATCCATGTCGCTGAGATGCCTCGCGCCGAGCCGACCCGCATGGTGAGTTATTATCGGCGGTCCAGGGCCGAAGCGTGCAACGTCGTGGTGACGATCCCGGGTCACGATCCTTCGCGCCGGCCAGTCGTTGTGATGACGCCACGCTCCTCCTGGTGGCAATCCACGTCGGAGCGCGGTGGCGGTCTGGTGTGCTGGCTGGAAACATTACGCGCCTTGATCGCCGTGCCGCCGGCCGGCGACGTCGTGATGACCTGCAACAGCGGTCACGAACTGGGCCATCTTGGGCTGGATGCGTTTCTCGATCGGCGGCCGGGATGGGACCGGGCGGATGGCGCGATCTGGGTTCATTACGGTGCCAACATTGGTGCTTCCGCCGGTCAGTTGTCGATCCAGTCGTCTGATGGGCCATTGCGCCAGGCGATGCGGCGAGCGCTGATCGCGTTCGGTCAGCCGCCCGGCACGATGACGCCGGCGACCATGGTGCCCAATGGCGAGACCAGAGATATTCATCGCGCGGGCGGACGATACGTGACGCTGGTTGGAACCAATCGGCTGTTCCATTTGCCCCAGGATCGCTGGCCGCTCGCTGTGGACGTTCCGGCGATCGAACGCATCGCCGCCGGAGCCGCCGCGATGGTCCGCGCTCTGGCCGGTTGACCGGCGATTGGACCCGAACCGCGGGAGCGCGTAAAATCCGGCCGACGGAGGCTGACAATGCTCACGATCGAACCCACCGGCGCGATCCTTGGTGCCACGATCCGCGGCCTGGATGCGGCAAAACCTGTCTCGGACCGGGACCTTGGCCAGGTGCTGACGGCGCTTGGCCAGCACGGCGTGTTGCGGTTCCCGGATCAACAGCTGGATGAGGACGGCGTGCGCCGGTTTTCGCAAATGTTCGGCGACATTCAGGGACCGTCGTCCGGCGCACTGAGCCAGGATGGAAAAGAGCGGCCGGTCGTGGGGATTCTGTCCAACATCAGGGAGAATGGTAAATACATCGGCGCCGCCGACGCCGGTCAGGACTGGCACACCGACATGTCGTATCGCGATGTGATTGGTTTCGTGAACGTGCTGTACGGGATCAGAATTCCCCGGCGGGATGGCAGGCCCCTGGGCGGCACGGAATTCTCCAACATGCATGCCGCCTACGATGCGTTGCCGGAAGAGATTAAAGTTCGGTTGGCGAACGCCACCGTGACGCATACATTCGAGAAATTCTGGGAGCACATGCGGCAGAACAAGAACAGCGGCCGCCCGCCGATGACCGAGGAACAGCGCCGCCGCCGCCCGCCCGTTGTGCATCAACTGTTCCTGACGCACCCGCTGACCGGGAAGAAGGTGCTGTATTGCAATCCGGGTTACTCGATCCGCATCAACGAGCTGCCCGAAGCGGAAAGCGGTTCAATGCTTCAATATCTCTACGACCATCAACTTCAGGAACGATTCCGTTATACGCATCACTGGACGGAAAACGATTTATTGGTTTGGGATCATATCGGCACGATCCATCGGGCGATCGCCGATTACCGGCCGGACGAGATCAGACTGATGCGCCGCTGCCAGGTGATGGCGACGAAGGTATTCGATCCGAAGTTTTCTCGTCTGGCCCAGGCGGCATGAGGAGGCGGCGATGATCCGCGTTGAGCCAACGGGTGCTGTATTAGGTGCTTCCATCCTTGGGGTCGATCTGTCAAAGTCGATGCGGGACGATGATTTCGCGATCATTCTGCACGCCCTTGGCCACCACGGAGTCTTGCGCTTTCCCGGCCAGGACCTGAACCCAGGGGATGTCAGCCGGTTCTCGGCGCTGTTCGGAGAGATTCAAGGAAATCCGATCGGACCGCTCGACACGAAACGCGAATATCCCGAGGTCGGCATTCTTTCGAATTTAAAACAAAACGGCGAGTACATTGGCAGCCCGGACGCGGGTCAGGACTGGCACACCGACATGACCTACCGCGACGTCGCGGGCTTCGTGAACGTCCTGTATGGCGTGCGTATTCCGGTGCGTGACGGCAGGCCCCTCGGCGGCACTGAATTTTCCAACATGCATATGGTGCATGACGCACTGCCCGCCGACATCAAGGAACGCCTCGATGGCGTCACGGCGACGCACGACTTCACGAAGTTCTGGGACCACATGCGGGCCAAAGGCAGTCCGCGGGCGGCATTGACCGATGAACAACGCCGCCGCCGGCCGCCGGTATCACATCCCGTGCTGCTGACGCATCCGATCACCGGACGCAAAGTGCTGTATTGCAACCCCGGGTTCACCAATCACTTCGACGGAATGAAGCGGGCGGAAAGCGACGCGCTGCTGGCGTATCTGCTCGAGTTCCAGTTACAGGAGAGGTTCCGCTACACGCACCACTGGACCGAAAAAGACCTTCTGATCTGGGACAATCTCGGCACGATCCATCGTGCGATCGCCGATTACCGGCCGGACGAGATCAGACTGATCCGCCGCTGCCAGGTCATGGCGACGAAAATCTTCGATCCCGCGTTCGCGCGGATGGCGAGGGCCGCGTAACCGTGCTGACCATCGAACCAACCGGCGCGGTACTCGGTGCCACGGTTCGCGGCCTGGATTTGTCGCGGCCGGTCGGCAACCTGGACTTCGCGCGCCTGCTGAACGCGCTCGGCGCTCATGGCGTGCTGCACTGCCCTGACATGCGAATGGATCTGGACGACTTCAAGGCATTTTCATTGCGGTTCGGTGACATCCAGGGCTCGCCGGTGCCGGGGAATAACGCGATCCTTCAAGGCTATGGCGGGGTGGGCACGCTCTCCAATCTGAAAGAAAACGGGCGGTATGTCGGCGCGCCCTATGCCGGCCAGGACTGGCATACCGATATGTCGTATCGCGACACCATGGGTTTCGTGAACCTGCTCTATTGCATCCGCATCCCGCGCCGCGACGGCAAGCCTCTGGGCGGCACCGAATTCTCCAACATGCATGCGGCCTATGACGCATTGCCGGCCGATCTGAAAGCGCGGCTGAATGGAATGACCGCCAGCCACAGTTATGAAAAATTCTGGGAGCATATGCGGATCGACAAAGGCGACGGCCGGCCTCCGTTCACCGACGAGCAACGCGGTGCCCGCCCACCGGTGTCGCATCCTCTGTTTCTGACCCATCCTATCAGCCGGCGGAAGGTGCTGTATTGCAATCCCGGCTACACCACGCGGATCAATGAACTGCCGCCGGCCGAAAGTGAACGCATGTTGGCCAACTTGTTCGATCACCAACTGGAATCACGATTCCGGCATACGCATCACTGGACCGAGAACGATCTGGTCATTTGGGATCATATCGGCACGATTCACCGGGCGATCGACGACTACGGACCGGACGACATAAGGCTGATGCGACGCTGCCAGATCATGGCCAATAAGGTCTTCGATCCAGCATTCTTGGCTATCGCCCATTCGGCCGCATAGGAGGACACGCACATGAAATGGGTCAGGTTCACCGCCGACGGTCATACCGCTTACGGATCGTTATCCGGCGAGACCATCACCGAAATCGCCGGTGAGCCATGGGGCGACGACACGCAGCCCGTCGGCCGCTCGCATCGCCTGGCGGACGTGAAGCTGGAAGTGCCGGTCATTCCGAAGACATTCTATTGCGCCGGCATCAACTATGCCACGCATATTCGCGAGATGGCGGAAAAGCGTGGTGTGAAGCCGGTGTTCCCTGAAAAGGCGGACATTGGCTACCGCGCCAACAACGCGTTGATCGCGCATGAGGAGGACGTTGTCATCCCCGCTCATGCGCCACCAAAAATGAACTACGAAGGCGAACTCGTCGTCGTGATCGGCAAACAGGCGAAGCACCTGACCGAGGACGAGGCGTTCTCCTGCGTTTTTGGCTACACGATCGGCAACGATGTCAGCGAACGCACCTGGCAACGCGGCGATCGTACGTTTTGGCGCGGCAAGAACACCGACACGTTCAAACCGATGGGACCTTGGATCGAGACCGACGTGAACCTGAACGCGATGGACACGGTGGTGCGAGTCAATGGCAACGAAGACCTGCGTTTCAAGACCAATGACATGATCTTCGGCATCGCGCATTACATCGCGGCGATGACGAAGTATATGACCCTGTATCCGGGCGATGTGATCTGGATGGGAACCGACGGGACGTCACCCGATCTGGTGCACGGCGATGTCGTGGAGGTGGAGCTGACAGGTCTCGGCGTCTTACGGAATCGATTCGTCCGCGCGGGCCAATAGCGTCCTGTCGATGCCTGGCCCAGACTTTCCGGCCGCGTTGTCGAGGTGAACGGGATTTACGCCGATCTTTTCCCGGGCAACGCGTAGGACGTCGTGCGGCTCACCTAACACGCCACCGAGTTCGGCCATGAAGAAATCCATGTACGCCGCCAGCCAGTCATAAAATGGCCGCAGATCGCGTTCCGACCGGACGTAGGGGTTGGCCCCGGGCACAAGCGACGTGCTGTGAAAGCTCACCTGGAAGACCCGATGGCCACGCGCGAAAAGCCGGCGGGTCAGCTGTTTCGCTTCGCCCAGAGAGACACCTTCAGGCGACAGCCGTAACCGGTTCAGGATGCCGCCGCGGGCCAATGCCCCGGGCACTCGCGCCGCGCGCATGATGGGCCGGTCGACTTTACTATAGAGCCACGACCCGAAACCACTGGCCAGTCCAGTGAAACCCGCGGTCAGGGGAATTTCCAGCAATCTTCCCTCTGGCCGCAGCCAGAATGGATCGATCGGTACCGAAACAAAACTCGGTCCGCCTTGTTCGTCGTAACGCCAATGCGGCAAGAAGCTGACATCGATCTCGAAACCCAGACGATCCAGCGCCGCCGCGGTCGCCGTGCCAAATCCATATCGGCCGGCTTTGAAGATGCGTGAGCGGAACCCGAAGCGCCGCTCGATCTGATCGGTCAGCACTTCCATCTTGGCGAGCTCGACGTCGGCATCAAGGTTGCTTTGAAACGAGTGCGCGACGGTGGACGTTTCAACGAACGGCGGCGTGACCCAGGGATGCAGGTGCGCGCCGATCTGGCATTCGCCATCGGCCTCCAATTGCGCCAATGGCGACCAGGTTCGCTCATCAGCCACGATCGGATAACCAACCACGTACGTTGGACGCATGCCACGAGCTTTGAAGAGCTGCTGCACCGGCTTGATGTGTTTGATTGATTCCAGAGTGTAAGCCGCGCCGTGGATCGGATTGAGCCAGTCGAACTCCTCCTCGCAGTCGATCACGACAAGCAGGATCGGTTTGGCGTCGGATGTGAAATCGACCGTGTCGAATTCGGATATCGCGCCACCGGAGAGCCGGCCAGATCCCGCACCCGTCGGATGGCCGAATTCCGTTCTGATGGAATCAGGAAAGTCCAAGGGCCATCCACGGGCCTTTCGCCCGGGCGCTATGCCCACTGACGCTCCCGCGTCATTGGAGCCCTGAATATGTTGCCGATCGGCGCCATTCGATAGCGCGGAAATGCCCAAATCGAGCGTCGAAGTCCTTCCGGCGCCGCGCTGAAGACCGATGACCCGGTGCATCCCGTTTGGCATCAGATCCGCGACGTGACGCTTGACCATGTTGCTCACGGTGCGGTCCGGGGGTACGTAGCCGCGCCATTCGCTCAGCCGCAGATAATGCAGATAGTCGCCCTGATGCGGATGCCGGCTCATGTAACTCCAGGGCTTCGACGCGCCGTTGAAGTGGATGATGCGGGCATCTCGCCGGATTTGCTCGACCGCACCCGCGTCGATGCCGAGCGGATGATACTCGAAATAAAATGGTGTAATAACGTTCCAGATGTATGACAACGGCTTCCGCCGGTCAAAGAAGCAGGCATTCAGCGCATCCTGATCGGCATCGATCAGCTTTTCGGGATTCGCCACAACATACCGGACGAGAGTTCCGACCGCGTCGGTCTCACGCCATTGCCGCAGGTCGATAACCATGACGCCGGAATTGAAATAGCCATGGTTCTCGGGAATTCCCAGAAGGTCGCAGCGCGTGGAGCCGGGGATGGACACCGCGCCCAACAAATGGCCCTGCAGATCGCTGTTAAATAGCGGCTCGACCCCGCCGAGCACGATCAGATCGCAATCCAGGTACAATACCCTTGCCACGGACTCCGGAAAAAAGTCCGCCACCCAAAGCCGCGAATAATTGTCAATTGAATAATGCGCGCGAACCGGCAAATTGAGGTCGGCGGGCGGTTGGAACAAAATGAAACGCAGCGAAAGGTTCTGGAAAGATTTAAGCGACGTTAACAGCCTGTCGCCAGCGGCCCCGAAATCCTCCCGGCTGACGACAACAACATCGAATTCCGGTTCCGGATTGTTGGTCAACAACGATATCAGAGCGACACAAAGATGCTGGGCATAGCCTGGGTCGCAACAAAGTAACAAGTGGATTCGATTATCGGGGTGCGTCATGATGGCCCAGGTTTATCACGCGTTACACGCCCGGGTCCATAAATTCCCGCCGCGCCGATTTCAACCCGCGGGGAGGGAAGCTCCTTGCACCGGACCCCGCGTCGCCGGACAATGCAAGCTGACCCAGCAGAGGAAACGGACCATGGGCAAACTCACCGGCAAGGTCGCGATCGTTACCGGCGCCAGCCGCGGCATCGGGCAGATGATTTCCGAATTGTTCGCCTCGGAAGGCGCCAAGGTCGTCTGTGCCGCCCGCACCATGAACGAAGGCGAGCACCGGATGCTGGAAGGCTCCCTGGCGCGCACGGTCGAAAACATCAGGACCAAAGGCGGTGAGGCCACAGCCTGCACCGCCGATGTCTCGACCGAGCCGGACTGCATCGCGTTGGTCGAGGCCGCGCGCCGCGCCTATGGCACCGTCGATATTCTGGTGAACAACGCCGCGCTCAATTATTACCTGCCGACCGAGACCTACCCGACCAACCGCTGGATCCGCTGCTTCGCGGTCAATGTTCACGGCCCGTTCATGCTGTCCAAGGAAGTCCTGAAGGACATGATCCCGAAGCGGTCCGGTGCGATCGTGAATATCAGTTCGGGCGCCGCCATCGGTCCGGGCCGCGGCCCCTACGACGATAAGACCGTGCGCGGCGGCGTGATGTATGGCGCCACCAAAGCCGCGCTGGAACGGTTCACCCAGGGCCTGGCTCAGGAGGTGGCACAATATGATGGAATCAGCGTGACCGCCGTCTCGCCGTCGCGGGTCGTGCCGACGCCGGGAACCATCCACCACAAGCTGGTGACCGGCATCGACGACCCGAAAGGCGAGCCGCCGATCCTGATGGCGCGCGCCGCCCTGCTTCTGGCCAGCGAAGCGCCGGCCAAGATCAACGGACGGGTGACCTATAGTCAGCAAATCCTCAAGGAATTCGGCTGGATCGAAAAGGGTCAGGGGCGCGGGGTGGATACGCGAGGCTCGGGGTATTCCGAGATCTGAGGCGCGCCGCTTTCCTCCACCGCAAGCCGGTCCCACAATGCCCTCATGACGGAGGAAATCAGACTCGACCCCACCCGCGTCACGCGGCGAACCCGCCTGACTGCGCTCATCGTCGCCACCGCGATGTTCATGCAGAACCTCGACTCGACGATGATCGCCACGGCGCTGCCGACCATGGCCGAGACCTTTGGCTACGATCCCCAAAGGATGAGTGTGGCGCTGACGTCCTATTTGCTTAGCCTCGCCGTGTTCATTCCGGCCAGCGGCTGGATCGCCGACCGCTTTGGCACCCGTAACGTCTTCCGGCTCGCCATCGTCATCTTCACCCTGGGCTCCATCATGTGTGGCCAATCGACCACACTGGCGTTCCTGGTCTGCTCGCGAATCCTGCAAGGCATGGGCGGTGCCATGATGGTCCCGGTCGGCCGCCTGCTGCTGCTGCGCACCGCCGCGAAGACCGAACTGGTTTCGGCCATGGCCTGGCTCACCACGCCCTCCCTGATCGGTCCCATGGTTGGTCCACCTGTCGGCGGCTTCATCGTCACCTATCTGAACTGGCATTGGACATTTTACATTAACGTTCCAATCGGCATTCTTGGCTTTGTACTTGTCACTCTGTTCGTTGAGGACATTCGCGAGCCGCAGAGCGGTGCGTTCGATCTGCGCGGCTTGTTGCTGTCCAGCGTCACCCTGATCGGCCTCATGTTCGGTCTCGAAACATTGGGCCGCCACGTGGTGCAGTTCTGGATCAGCGAGGCGATGGTCGCCACCGGCCTTACCGCGGCGCTCGCCTATGTCTGGCATGCGAAACGGCATCCGGCGCCACTGCTGGACTTCACGCTGCTCAAACTACCGTGTTTCGGTGTGGCATTTTCCGCGATGATGCTGTTCCGTACCGGTATCGGTGCGATCCCGTTCCTGTTGCCGATGATGCTGCAGGTCGGCTTCGGTGATTCGCCGGCGCAAAGCGGATTGATCACCTTCGCCAGTTCGGCCGGAGCGCTGTGCATGAAACCCGCGGCTCGCCGCGCGCTGCGTTGGTTTGGCTTTCGCGACACCCTGATATGGAACGGCCTCATGTCCGGCGTCATGCTGGGCATGCTCGCGGCGTTCCGCCCGACCTGGCCGGCCGCCGCGATCTATGGCGTGCTGCTGGTGGGAGGTTTTCTGCGGTCGTTGCAGTTCACCGCCTACAACACGCTGGCCTACGGCGATGTCACCCGGGCGCGGATGAGTTCCGCGACCAGTCTTTACACCGCCGGCCAGCAGCTCGCGGCGACAGTGGGAGTTTCCGCCGGCGCGGTCTCGCTGGAGCTCGCCCGCGTTTACACCGGTCACGCTTCCACCCTGCCGTCAGATTTCAGTGTCGCCTTCCTTGTGGTCGCAACGATGACCACCGCCGCCGCGCCAATCGCGTTGTTCATGCCACGCACCGCCGGCGACGAGTTGACCGGTCGCGGTGCTCCGCTCGTCGCCAAACCCGGAGAATAGGCGTGACGTCCGACCCGACGCGGGAAGCAGCCTTCGCGCTGCTCTCCGCCGTGCTGGAACAGCGGCGCACATTGGAGGTCGCACTCAGTGCTCTGCCGGCGATGGATGCGCGGGATCGCGCGGCGGCACATCGTCTCGCCGCGGCTGTGTTGCGACGCACTGGCACTCTGGACGCCGTGCTGGAACCGCTGATGCGCAAGGCGCCACCCGATCCGGTGCGCACTGTGTTACGCATCGGTGCCGCTGGACTGCTGCTGTTGGATATGCCCCCGCACGCCGCGGTGGGAACCGCCGTGACCCTGGCCCGGAATGTCGGCCTGACGCCGTTCTCGGGGCTGGTGAACGCGGTGCTGCGCAAAGTGGCCTCTGGCGGAAAGTCCGTGCTGGAGACACTGGATTCGCCGCGACTGGATACGCCGGCCTGGCTGTGGGCGTCCTGGGGCGCGGACGCGCGGGCAATTGCCGAGGCCCATCAGCATGAGGCGCCCTTGGATCTGACTCTGGGTCCCCAGGCGGTCGTGCCACAGGGCGGGGTAAGGTTGCCGAGCGGTACGGTGCGATATCCGGCGGGGACGCATGTCGGAGATATTCCTGGATTCGCGGCCGGCCGGATGTGGGTGCAGGACGCCGCGGCCGCGCTCCCCGTGATGCTGCTGGCGCCGAAGCCGGGCGAGCGGATCGCCGATCTGTGCGCCGCACCTGGCGGCAAAACCGCGCAACTCGCCGCCGCCGGCGCGATTGTGACCGCGGTGGAGCGTGACCCGGCGAGAATGACGCGGCTGGCCGATAATCTGGCTCGCTGGGGGTTCCAGGCAGAACTGGTACGCACGGATGTCACGACATGGTCGCCGCCGGAATTGTTCGACGCTGTGTTGCTGGATGCGCCCTGTTCGGCCACCGGGACGATCCGGCGGCATCCCGATGTGCCGCATTTGAAACGTCCGCGCGACGTCGTCGCGTCGACCGAGGCACAGGATGGATTACTGGCGGCGGCGGGCCGGTTGCTGCGTCCAGGTGGCAGATTGATTTACGCGGTTTGTTCGCTCCAGCCTGAGGAGGGGGCGCCTCGCCTGGCGGCATCCGGACTGCCGGCGGCGCCGTTCCAGCCGGAGGAATTGCCTTGCTTGCCGGCGGCGATCACGTCCGCGGGATGGCTGCGGACCCACCCCGGAATGTGGACCATTCTGGGCGGCATGGACGGATTCTTCGCGGCACGGCTTGTCCGGAACTGAAAGCGGCCGAGGCGCCCGGCACGCGAAACGCCGACACGCGACAGCTCCAGGCCATGATTTCTCAGACCCGCCGATAATCGTTGCAATCAGTCTGTAATCGACTGCCCGGCATTCTGTAACGACATGGAAAACAGGGCGCGGCGCCACGCGTTTGCTCAACCGTGTGCCAGCGCCGAGGGAATAGCGGCCAGACTGCCTGATCGTGCCCGAAGATCCTCGAAAGACTTGCACAAATGGACATCGCGATTAACCCCGTCAGTGAAAATGCTCCGCCGGCCGGAAGTGGAGACATAGCACCCGAACGCGAGCCCAACGCGGCGATTCGGGCGGAAGCCGTCTGGCAGCGCGCGAAGTCCCAGATCGCCATCATTCTGACCATCGGCGCCTGCGTCGTGGGGCTGCTTTGGATGATCATGTTCGTCGTGATGGACACGGAGCGCAGTGCCGCTATCCAACACGCGCGGAATGAGGGCAGCAATCTCAGCGCCGCCCTGCAAACGGAAGTCACCCAAACCATGACATCCGTTGACCGCGGCATGGAAGCGGTGGCCCAGAGGATGCGAGCCGCGGGCGGAAAATTCGACATTTACGAGTGGGCGAGGGAAATTCCGGTGCTCTCCACCGCGACGATTCAGGGCGGCATCATCGGTCCTGACGGTGTTCTGCTTTCGACCACGCTGGAAGTACTCCCAACACCGGTCGACTTGAGTGACAGGGAGCATTTTCGTGTCCACCTGGACGGCAAATTTAAGGGCCTGTTCATCAGTAAACCGATGGTTGGCAGGGTGTCCGGCCAGGACACGATCCAGGTGACGCGGCGAGTTGACGCCGCCGATGGTACATTTCTCGGCGTCGTCGTGTTCTCACTCGTGCCGGAGCAGTTGACGGCATTGCATCGCTCGATTGATCTCGGGCCGCGTGACAAGCTGGTGGTGGTCGGTACCGCCGACAATGTCATCCGCGCGCGTTTCAGTGCCGGGGGCGAGACTGGCAGTTCTGGCGCGGGCAGGCAGGTACCACCTCCCCCACAAGCCGCCGCCGGTCATGGGCCGGTGCTGGCATTCTTCCGTGCCAGCCTGCTTGATCATGTCGTCAGATTGCACAGTGTCCGCTATCTCACGGACTATCCGCTTCGGGTCGACGTCGCACTCGATCTCGACGAGATTCTGCGGCCAGCGACCGCGCATGCGCGGCTGATCATGGCGATCGGGATTATCGCGACGCTCATGCTCGCTGGCCTGATGACTTTGCTGATCGTCGAAATTCACCGGCGTACCGACCGCGAAGTGAAGCTGGGGGAAGAACAGGACAGGCTGGCCGCCGAAATTCGCAGGGAAGCCCAGATGGGGGAGCGCCTCCGGGCGAGCGAAGCGCGGCTGCGCGATTTCGCCGAGATGGCATCCGACTGGTTTTGGGAGATGGATGCGGAGCTGCGCTTCATCGAGACCAGCGTCGAGGGGCCGCCGCTGTCCGGAAGCGATCCCACGCATTGCGGCAAACGCCCCTGGGAAATCTTCGACGCCAGCGTCGCGCACGAGCGGTGGGAAGGCCTCAGGCACGACCTTTTGGCCCGCCGGCCGTTCCGCGACTTTCGCCACAGCCGGCCCAATCCGGACGGCAAGATGGGCCACGTCAGCATCAATGGTGTCCCGGTATACGACGAGGCAGGGGTTTTTGCCGGTTACCGCGGGACCGGGCGCGACATCACCGCCAAAGTCGAGACCGAAGCGGCGTTGCGCCGGTCAAAAGATAATGCCGAAGCATCGAACACCGCCAAGTCCGCGTTCCTGGCGAATATGAGTCATGAGTTACGCACACCATTGAACGCGATCATTGGCTTCGCGGAACTAATTCACGCGACGAAAACCGGCCGCATCACTCCGGACTACGTGGAATGGGCTGGCGATATCCTCAGCAGTGGCCGGCATTTGCTGGACCTGATCAACGACGTACTGGAACTATCAAGAATCGAGGCGGGCCGATACGATCTCGCGGACGAAACGGTCGATGTTGGCACCGCCGTCCGTTCTTGTCTGCCCATGGTGCGCCGGCAGGCGGAAATGAACCATGTGCGGATCGATAATGCGATCCCGGAGAAGTCCGTCATCGTACGCGCGGATCGGCGGGCGATCAAGCAGGTCATACTGAATTTATTGAGTAACGCGGTAAAGTTCACCCCCAATGGCGGCGAGGTCTCGCTGCGCGCCGAGACGTCGGGCAGCAGTGAAATCTCCCTCATTGTCGCGGATACCGGCATCGGCATCGATCCGGCGGCACTGTCAAAGTTGTGCGAGCCGTTCGTCCAGGCCGACGCGTCCACCAGCCGCAAATATGGCGGCTCCGGCCTGGGCCTGGCGATCAGCAGCAAGATCATGGCGCTGCACGGCGGAACTTTGACGGTCGCCAGCGCCCTCGGTGAGGGAACCAAAGTCTGGGTCAACTTCCCGGCGGAGCGAGTTCTGGCGACGGCGCGAGAGGCGGAAGTCGCGGTGAGTTAGCCCCGCGCCGCGCTCGCCCGAATGCTGGCCTCCACCCGCGCCGGATCGGGCACCTGCCCCCGTCGCAGCGTTGTGCCCACGCGAAGCTGCGTCCATTGCTGGTAGACCTCGGCGATATCCGCCTGCGTCACGTTCGGCAGACGCAGGATCGACTGACGGTGATTGGCCGGCAGGTTGAGATAGTCGTCCGGCAAATAACCGTTCGCCTGGCATAGTTGAAACAACTCGGTGCCCGGATACGGGTAAAACACAAAGAACGCGAAATCGGCCGGTTGCAGATCGTGGTGCAAATCGATTGTCTCTTGCATCTCGGCGCGGCTTTCACCGGGTGTGCCGATGATGTAATTCGCGGTAGCCATGATACCCGCATCGCGAGTCCAGCGAAACACGTCACGAAACCGCTGATTGGTCGCGGAACGTTTCATGATCTCGCGGCGCACGCGTTCGCTGCCGCTTTCCACACCATAAACGATGTGCTTGCAGCCGGCGGCGGCGAGCTCATGCAGCATGATCTCGTTCACCGTCTCGACCCGTGCGTTCAGCGAGAACGGAACGGCGAACTCCCGCGCGTACACCTTGCAGAATTCGCGCACCCATGGATGGTGAATGGTGAACGTATCATCCAGGAAGACGACGTAATTCAGTGGTCCGGGATCGCGCAGCGCGGACAATTCAGCCAAAACGTTGTCGAGGCTGCGACGGCGGCCGTAATTCGTGGTGTCACCCGAAGCATAGAGTTTGTCGTACATCCGCGCCGCGCAGTAGGTGCAGGGAAACGGACAACCACGTTGGGTTGTAAGATACCGCACGCCCCAACGCTCATCCAACATGTCACGCGCCAGGAATGGCACGGCGTCGAGCGGTTCGATCGGATTACGCAACTTCGGCCGCGCGCCGCCTTTAACCCAGATGTTGTCGATATCATCCGGCGGCTGACCGGACTCCAGCGCATTGACCAGTTCCAGCAGAGCTTCTTCGCCCTCTCCCAGGCAGAGGTAATCGATGCCGTCGTGACTGAGCACATCCTCGGGTGAAAACGTGGCGTGCAATCCACCGGCGATGACCGGAATGTTGCTGATGCGGCGTAATTGGCCCAGTACGTCGCGGGCTCGCAGCCACTGCCTTGTGGTCATGGAGACGCCGATGAGGTCGGGCGCTTCCCGGCGAACGTCGCCGGCGATCTCCGCCATGGTCCGGTCTTTCGCCACTCGGACAAACGCGGCTTCATGCCCATGCTGGCGCAAATACGCGGCCAGGAATGCCGGGCCAAGGGAGGCAACCGCATATTCGGCCTCGGTGTCAAATTCAAGGAAGAGGACACGCATGCGGTCAGCGTACGCGGACTGACCCCGTGGTGCAATGCCGTCGCTCAATCACTCGGTGGTTCAGCACGCCATGGAGCGTAATAACGCGGCGATTTCAATCGTCGCGAAATTCGAAAACGTGTCTGAAATGGCATAAGGCAAAATGATCTGGTCTTTGTGCCGCATCAGGCCACAGGTGTAGACAACGTTAGGGACATACCCCTCACGCTCGGATGGTGCGGGGCGGACCAGGGGCTCACAAGACCGCGCGAGCACCTTCGACGGGTCTTTTTTATCAAGCAGCACCGCGCCGATCGAATATCTCCGCACCGGACCAACGCCATGGGTGAGCATCAACCAGCCTTCATCGATTTCGATTGGCGAACCGCAATTGCCGATTTGTACAAACTCCCAGGGGAACCGCGGTTTCATGATCGGAACGCCACCATCCCAGACATGCAGGTCGTTCGAGCGGATCAAATACAGGTTCTCATTGTCCTGCCGGCCGATCATGGCGTACTGCCCGTCGATCTTTTGCGGGAACAAGGCCATGCCCTTGTTGCGCGTGGCCGTCCCGCTCAGCGGCGACATCCGGAACGTCAGAAAGTCAGTCGTTTCCATCAATTCCGACCTGATCTCCCGTCCACTATACGCGGTGTACGTCGCATAGAACGTCTTCCGTCCCTCATCGTCGAATTCCACAAACCGAGCGTCTTCAATCCCGTTCGACTGGGCTTCCGTGATCGGAAAAATCACCCGCTCGCTGATGTCCTCATTCGGTTCGAACATCACCTCCAGGACGTCCCCGTGCGGGCCTGACGTTCGATTGCGCAGCCTGGGAATCGCGGCGAGACGAGCAGAAGGATCGACCGTGACGCTCCCATTGGCCGCGATGACCCCCGACCTGAACGTCAAAGACGATATATGGCCCTCGCCAACAGCACGAAGACTAAGGATAAACCGGCAACCGCCCCCGGGGGCCCCGGTCTGGTCCGGATGGGGGACAATGCTCGGGTTGAACAGGGCTGACGCTTCAAATGAGTATTCGTGGAGGAAATAGGCACCGACCAGTTGCCGCTGCAGTTTGGTAAACTGCTCATGCGACACCAGGGCGTCTTCCATGTCGTCGGCGCGCGCCTCGAACGTGGCCAGCAGATTGCGGTGGCGGCCTTCGAAATTCTCAAGGACATCAGCCAGTTGGCTGGACGCTGTCTCCAGATCCAGGCCCAGTACTCGCTCGACGATATGATTCGCCCGCGTCTTGTCGAGCGTGTTGAGGTCCCTTGGTTCAGTCGCCGGCCTGAATGGCCGGACGAGCACCCGTGCTGGATCGGGTCGCAAATAAAGGGCCTGCCGGTTGAGAAATGGCACTTGTGACAATGTGTCCTCGAGTCGATTGAACGAAGAAGATGGTGATTCACCCGGTCAGGGCGAGTGCGGCCATGGGGGTCGCGATACCTTGGTCCAGACGCGCGAGCTGCCTGACCTCGGCGAGACTGAGAAGATAGCACACAACGGATTCGCCACCGCGGTTTTCGTTGGCCCGATCGGGATGGAGTCCATCGCGGCAACTCCCCGTTTCCACGTCGGCCAAAGGCGTACCGAGGTCGTTGTCCCCCAGGAACCATGCGAAAACCTGCGTGGTGTGGGCTTTCCATGCCACATCGCCCTCAGCTCGCCACGCGGCGGCACAAGCTGAAATGGCCGCTGTGGCCTCAAGCGGCTGTTGATCGAAGATCCGCGGCGGACGGCGCTGCTCGCCGAAACTCCCCGTTCCGATTGGCCGGAAAAAGCCAGCCGGCGCGGTTTGCAGTTTCATCAGCCATCGCAAGGTTCTCAGGCCACCCTCGATATACGCCGGCACCTGCATCGATGCGCCCGTGACGATCAACGCCTGGGGCAAACGCGCATTGTCATAGGCGAGTACCTCTTCGAACCAAACCCAATCTCGCGTTTCAAAGCGCGACAGGTTGGACATCAATCTGTCGGCGAGCAATTTCCGCAAGCGGATCGCACGGAGATCCGCCGGGGTCGCGGCGAGGTACGCATCCAAACCCAGCAGCGTGAACGCCCAGGCTCGCGGGGAGGTAAACTGCTCCACCGACGGAAGAGCTTCGGCGAACAGGCCGGCCGCCCATCGCCGCCGCGACATGTTTGTGTCGCAGCGCGAACATTCGCCCAGCGCCCAAAGCGTTCGCCCGTGACTATCTTCCGAACCCCGGTCTTCCAGCCAGCGGCGATCGAAGCTCATGAAATTGCGGAACCGCCTGGTGTCCGGATTCCATGCATGCTGCACGAACGCGGCGAGATGGGCCGTTAACGCTTCCGGCAAGCGCCGCTCGCCCTGGTCATCGAGCGCGCAGGCCAGCAGCAGGGCGCGGGCATTGTCATCGACGCAGTAGCCATGGTGGCGGTCCGGCACCGAATGAACCGCGTGCTGCATCAGTCCAGTATCGTCGCACATGGAAAAGAAGTGATCGGTCCGGATTTCAGGAGGAGATTCGCTGTTCCATAAGGCCACGCCTGTCTCCGGCCGCGTGATCGTTCGGATCCTCTGACTACGGCGTGCGCTTTCGAAGACGTCGAAGTAGCGTTCCGCGGTGCGTTCCCAGGTCATCGATCGGCCCACCGACCAGGCACGTGCACGCATGGCATGCCGGCGGGCATCGTTGCTCAGCAAGCCCGAGATTTCGCGACCCGTCGCCTCGGAGTCGCCAAACGGCACCAAAATACCGCGCCCGTCAGCCAGCAACTCCTGGGCATGCCAATAGGGTGTCGAAACAATTGCCTTGCCCAATCCGAAGCTATAAGACAAGGTGCCGGAGGTCATCTGCGCCTCATTGAGATAAGGCGTGACATAAACATCGCACATCGAAATGAAGCTAAGCAACGTGGGTTGATCGACAAACTGATTGAGAAACACGACATGGTCCGTGATCCCGAGGTCACGGGCCCGTTGCATGAGGCTTTCGCGGTACGCTTCGCCATGTTGCGCGATAAGGTTGGGATGGGTCGCTCCCAGAACCACGTAGACGGCGTCTGGGCGGGTTTTCAGGATCGCCGGCATCGCATCGATCATGACCTCGATGCCTTTGTTTGGCGAGAGCAGGCCGAAGGTCAGGATAACGGCCTTGCCGGCGAAACCCAGCAGGCTCTTCGCCTGGTCTGGCTCCACGAAAGGGTAGTCCGGGATGCCATGCGAAATGAGTTCGATCTTTTCCGCCGGAGCCTCGTAGACCGTCTTCAGCAAATCCCGGCCTTTTTTCGACATAACGACGACTTTCGACGATACATCGATGATTTGTTCGAAGACGTCCCGTTGCGTGCCGGTTGGTGCCGCGAGCACCGTATGAAGCGTCGTGATGATCGGCATGGTCAGGCGGGATAACAGGCCCATGATGTGGCCGCCGGCCGGGCCGCCAAAAATGCCGAACTCGTGTTGCAGAGAGACCGCCTCAAATCGGCTGGAATTCAGATAATCGGCGGCGCGCGCATACTCTTCGACGCGATCGTCTTCGATTTGAAAGCGAACGACAGGCGGGTAGTCGTAAATCTGACCATGGTCTGTCATCGCCACGATCCCGGTCTCAACATCGGGCCGCCATGCGGCGACCGCCTGCTGCAGATGGGTCGTGAATGTCGCGATGCCGCATCGTCGCGGCAGGGAATTGCCGATAAACGCCAGATGGCTGAGCCGGGTCACGGTCGCGCCTCCATTAGGTGAACTGAAGAACCGGCAGACCGCCCGCCAGGTGCGTGCAAGAGTGGCGCGCCCGTGAGGTCCCGTTCGAACCAGATTTCGCCGATGGCGGTGCCATCCGGGACCCGGTCGTTCCAGGGATGGAGATCGAGGCGTCCCCACGGTTTACGCAAAAGCCTGGCGCAGGCGTGTTCGAACGCGATAACACCCTCCTGTCCGGCATTACTCTGGTGTCGCGAACACGGCTTCGCGGGACATGCCACGAATGTGGCCTATCGATCGTTCCGGCGATGAAGCACCGTTACCGGAGGTGAGTACGACGCTCCCTCCCTATCCGAGAGCGCGATAACGTACATATGGCTACGCTCCCAGCCGTACCCAAGGGCGGCATCGCATTAATCGTGGGCGTCGGCGTGGCACGGCCGAGATCTCCACGCCGTATAGCGCCCTGGCTGGTGGAAGCGCCGATTAACCCCGGCGTACCACGGAATCTTGCCGTGCGGGTAACCTTCTGCTTCAACTGCGGCCAAGGAGCCAGATATGGCCCGGCCCACTACGAGATCGAGGCCGAAAACAGGAGGACCGCTTCATGTCAGTCGTCAGCCGCCGCTCATTGCTCGCCGCTTCCGCCGCGACACTCGCCACCCCCGGCCTGACGCGAGCGCAAAGCGTGAAACCGAAAGTCACCGTGATTTCACAATGGAGCGCCGGCAGCGATGGTCTGGCGATCACCACGCTTGGCAAGCGCTTTGAGGCCGAAGGCGGTGTGTGGGAACACAACCCGGTCCCAGGTTTCACCACCGATATGATGAACAAGCTCCGCGCCCAGATCATCGCCGGCGACCCTCCGGCCGCATCGCAGCTCAAAGGCCCGGAAATCGCGGCCTGGTCGAAGATCGGCGCGGTCGTCGACCTGGACCAACAGGTCAGCGAAGCCGGCTATGAGGCCGTGGTGCCCGCCGAACTGGTGAGGCTCAGCAAGCCATACGGCCATTGGATCGCGCTGCCGATCCAGGCCTATCGCATCAACACCCTGTTCATCTCCAAAAAAGCCGCCGATCGCGTCGGCGTCACCAGCCTCCCCGCCACCTGGGCCGAATTCAACGCCATCGCCGAAAAGATGAAAGCGGCCGGAATCACCCCGGTGGCGAATGGCGGCCTGAAATGGGACGACGGCATGAAGTGGGAGATCGCGCTTTGCGGCATCAATCCCGATGCCTATCGCAAGGCCGTGATGGAACTTGACGACAAGACCCTGAAAGGCGCGGACGTGTTGGCCGCGTTTCGCCAATTACGAAAACTGGCCGATTGGTCCGATCCCGGCGCCGCCGGCCAGCACTACAGCACGTTCATGGCGCGCTATATGAAGGGCGACATGGGCATGCTGTTGATGGGCGGCTGGGCGCAAGGCGTATTCAAGAACGCCGGGTTCAGGTTCACCGACTATCTGATCGGACCGGCGCCGCAGGATGATGGGAAGATCGCGTTCGATCTGAACTCCGACGAGTTCATCTTCTGGCAAAAGCCACAGCCCGAGTATCTGGCTGGTCAGAAGTTGCTGGCGAAAATCGTCATGGCCAAAGATTTCGGACCAATGTACTCGCAGATCACCGGTTCGCTTCCTGTTCGCACGGATACCGACCTGACCCCGGACGGCTTCAGCGACGGTCAGCGCGAAGCGGCCAAAGCGATGGCCGAGGCGGTCAGGAACAACCGCGTGGTGCTCAGCCTCGCGCACAACATGGCGCAGCCCAACCAGATCACCGCCGCGATGATCGACGTGCTGACGGAGTTCGTGCACGACAACCGCATCAGTCCCGAGGATGGGCAGAAGCGATTGGCCGCCGCCGTCGACAATGTCCGGTCATAACTGACCCGCGCCGCATGAACTGGCGGGCCCGATGGGGCCGCATCCTGCCGCATTTGGTGATCTGGCCACCAATTGTGGTCAGTTGCGGTTACGTGCTGCTGTTCAGCGCCTGGACCGTTTGGGTGTCATTCACTCGGTCGACGCTACTGCCCGAATATAGTTGGGCGGGTTGGCGAAATTATTCCACCATGCTGGCGACCCGCAACTGGCAGATCGCTTACACCAATCTGTTCATCTACGGCACCTGCTTCCTCGTCTTTACCATGGCGATGGGCCTGCTGCTGGCTGTGCTGATCGACCAGCGCATCCGGGCGGAGAACATTTACCGCGCGATCTTCCTGTATCCGCTGGCGGTTTCTTTCGTCGTCACGGGCACGGTCTGGGGTTGGTTGTTGAATCCCACGTTCGGCATTCAGAAATTGATGCATGACGCCGGTTGGGCCAGCTTTCGGTTTGAATGGCTGATCGATCGGGACATGGCGATCTACACGATCGTGATCGCCGGTGTGTGGCAGGCGTCCGGGTTCGCCATGGCGTTGCTGTTGGCGGGGTTGCGTTCGGTCGACGGCGATCTGATGAAGGCGGCGCAGATCGACGGCGCCGGACCTGTCCGCACTTATCTGCGCGTGGTGTTTCCCACCATCGGGCCGATTTTCATCGCGGTGCTGGTCATGCTGCTACAATTCGCGATCAAGACCTACGACCTCGTCGTGGCACTGACTCAAGAAGGTCCAGGACTCGCGTCAACGCTCCCGACAGTGGTGGTTTACGACTTCATGTTTCAACGCGGCGAACTCGGGGAAGGATCGGCCGCGGCCGTGATGTTGCTCGGCTCGCTCGCCTTCGTGCTTGTGCCATACGGATTGTACCGGCACTGGCAACGGCGAAAAGCGGAAGCGCATGTCTGAGCGCGTTACGCTTTCTCGCGTGGCGATCCATGCCACGTTGATCATACTCGCGGCGTTTTTCCTGGTGCCACTGGGGGTCGTGGCGCTGAACTCGGTGCGTGGCGGAGAAGAGATCGCGCGTGCCGGTGTCATCGGTCTGCCTCACGAACTGAGATGGAGCAATTTCAGCCGGACCTGGAGTTCTTACTGCATCGCCCAGCACTGCGATGGTATTCAGCCGTATTTCTGGAACTCGGTGCGGATGGTGATCCCCGCCACCATCATTTCCACTCTGCTCGGAGCGTTGAATGGCTATTCGTTGTCGCTGTGGCGTTTCCGCGGTGACACGGTGGTGTTCGGCATCATGACGCTTGGCGTATTCCTGCCGGAGCAAATGCGCCTCGTTCCGTGGGTGATCGTGTTGCGCGACCTGGGTCTTTTCAACACGATCAGCGGGCTGGTGCTGATCCACACCGTGCAGGGGATCAGCTTCACCACGTTATTTTGCCGCAACTACTACGTCTCGATCCCGCCGGATCTGCTGAAAGCTGCCCGCATCGACGGCGCCGGTTTTTTCCGCATTTTCTGGCGCATCGTGCTGCCGCTGTCGCCGCCGATCCTGATCGTCACGGTGATCTGGCAATTCACCGGCATCTGGAACGAGTACCTCTACGGCGTCACCTTTTCCGCCGGTGAGCAACAACCGGTCACCGCCGCCCTGATCGCGCTCAGCGCCCGCGTCAGCGAGGCGCCCCAGTATGGCGAGCAAAGCGCCGCCGTGCTGCTGGCCGCGGCGCCGACGTTGCTGGTGTATTTGCTCGGCGGCCGCTATTTCCTTCGTGGCCTGACCGCGGGAGCCGTGAAGTAAATGTCCGCACTCACCATCCGCGATGTCTGGAAGCGCTACGGCACGGCGCCGGTGTTGAAGGGCATCGATCTCGAAATCGACAGCGGCGAGTTCGCCATCCTGGTCGGTCCGTCAGGCTGCGGCAAGTCGACACTTCTTAATATCATCGCGGGATTGGACAACCCGGGACAGGGGACGATCGAAATCGGCGGCCGCCAGATGAATGGCGTCGAGGCAAAAGATCGAGACATCGCCATGGTGTTTCAATCCTATGCGCTGTACCCGTCGATGACCGTGCGGGGCAACATGACCTTCGGCATGGAATGCCGCCGGGTCCCGAAACGCCAGCAAATCGAGGCGGTGGATCGGGTGGCGAAATTGCTGCAAATCGAGGCACTGCTCGATCGCAAGCCATCGCAACTTTCCGGCGGGCAGCGCCAGCGCGTTGCGATGGGCCGGGCTTTGGTGCGCGATCCGCTGTTGTTTCTGTTCGACGAGCCTCTGTCCAATCTGGACGCGAAGTTGCGCGTCGAGATGCGCATGGAGATCAAACGGCTGCATCAGCGTATTGGCTCGACCATCGTTTACGTGACGCACGATCAGATCGAGGCGATGACTCTGGCGACCCGTATCGCGGTGATGAACCACGGCGAAATCCAGCAATTCGCCGATCCCGACACGGTTTATAACCGGCCGGCGAATTTGTTCGTGGCGAGGTTCATGGGCGCGCCGCCGATGAACACGCTGCCCGCCAAGGTCGTTTCGATCGAAGGTCAACCTTACGCCGAGCTTGCCGATGGCGAAATTCGTCTGCCCCTGCGGATCGACGCCTCGGCCTATGCCGGCCGCGACGTGGTGTTGGGCATTCGGCCAGAATGCATCGCCGAACACAACCGGCGATTTGAGGACGGCTCGACGTTGATCGATGCTCCGGTGGAGATGACCGAACCGACCGGCGCGGAAACCATCGTGTTGCTGCGTCTCGGCGGCCACGAGGTACTGGGCCGCGTCGCCCCCGATGTGAAATTCAAACCCGGCGAAATCGGACGATTTGCCTTGGATACGCGCAAGATCTGTCTGTTCGATCCGGCCACCGAGCTACTCATCGCGTGATATCGAGCGGGGCGGGGCGGCGGTCATCGTTCGTCAATGACGGACGCGCCTGAGAAATTCGCGTGTTCTCTCATTCCGCGGTGACTCGATGATTTGTGCCGGTGTGCCATGCTCGACAATCTTTCCGCCATCCATGAAGGCGATGCTGTCGCAAGCCTCCCGCGCGAACCCAAGCTCGTGGGTCACGAAGATCATCGTGATACCGGTGTGAGCCAGGCGGCGCATCACGTTGAGCACCTCGCCAACCAGTTCCGGGTCGAGCATCGAGGTGGGCTCGTCGAACAACATGAGGCGCGGCCGCATCGCCAAAGCGCGCGCGATCGCGACCCGCTGCTGCTGGCCGCCGGAAAGCTGCGACGGCCACGCATTCCGCTTTTCCGCCAGGCCGACGGACTCCAGCGCGCCCATCGCCCGCTCGCGCGCTTCGGCGCGGGAGACGCGTTGGACCCGGATCGGGGCTTCCATGATGTTTCCGAGCGCCGTGAGATTGTGAAACAAGTTGAAGTGCTGGAACACCATCCCGATACCCGCGCGCTGCCGGCAGAACGTCCGTTCCGGCAGCTCGATCAATTCGCCCGGCCGGCCGTCGCGATAGCCCAGAAGCGCACCGTCGATACGAATTCGACCACTGTCGATCGGCAGCAAATGGTTGATGCAGCGGATCAGCGTCGTTTTGCCGGAACCGGATGGGCCGATGACGGCGGTAGCACTTCCCTCAGGCACATCCAACGATACGTTGTCGAGGACGGTGACGGCGCCGAACCGCTTGGTCACGTTCCGGATCTCGACCATCGCCCGAAGCGTCGTGTCGCGCGGGTTCATCGTCCCGGTTCTGTTCCCTTACCGAAATGATGCTCGAGATACATCTGGCCGATGCTGAACACCGTGGTGATCAGCAGGTACCAGAATGCCGCGACCAGCAGCAGCGCGATGACGTGGAACGTGCGGCTGGCGATCATGTTGGTCTGTTCCATTAACTCGGAAACCGCGATAACGCTCGCGAGCGAGGTCCATTTCAACAACCCGATCAGCTCATTACCGACCGGCGGCAGCACCACCCGCATCGCCTGCGGCAGGATGATCCGCCGCAGTCCCTGCCAACGGGTCATGCCAAGCGACCTGATCGCCTCGATCTGACCGGCGCCGACCGAGATGATGCCGCCACGCACGACCTCTCCCATATACGCGGCCATGCTGAGGCCCAACCCAAGAACGGCGGCCATGAACGGCGTCACCACCGCGTTGGTCGGAATCGAATACAGCGTCCAGACGCCGGGAATGCCCAGAGACAGCGAGGGAAACAGCAACGCCAGGTTGTACCAGAAGATCAGTTGCACCAGCACCGGAATGCCGCGGAAGAACCAACTATAAAACGCCGAGGCGGTGGACAGGATCGGATTGGACGACATTCGCATGATGGCCAGCACCGTGCCGAGCAGAACGGCCACTGCGCCGGACAGCACCGTCAGCAACAGCGTCATTCGCAAGCCCAGAAGCACGAGATCGGAGAAGAAGTACTGGGCTACGACGGGCCACTCGAACGCCTTGTCGGTGATCGCGGTGACGATGACCATGGCGACGAAACACAGCACGGCGGCCGCGCCCAGAATCGAACCGGTGTTGAAACGTCTCGCCGGCGTGACGGTGGGAACCGTCTCCGGACGCTCAACGGCGATCTCGGCGGCGTCAGCCATTCGCGTCAGTCCAACGTGGCCTGGGCGAGCCAGAGATCACGCGGAACGTTCCACTTCTGCATGATCTTCGCGTAGGTGCCGTCGGCGATCAGCGCGTTCAGCGCGGCGCCCATCGCGGCCTGCAAATCGGTGCGGTCGCCTTGCACGATCACGCCCTCCAGTTTCGTGGTGCCGCTGGCGTCGGGCACGATACCGGGCACCGCCTCCAAATTCGCCGCGTCCTGACTGGCCATATAGGCGACAACGGCCGCCGTCACGTTGGCCGCCGCCACACGGCCGGACTTCACCGCGACCACTTGCGCCGGCGTGCCGGGCAGCGCCATGACATCGATCGGCGGCTTTCCCTTGTCGACACATTGCTTGCTGAGGTCGTGCAAATTGATGTCCTCGACCGAACCTTGCGACGCGCTGATGGCCTTGCCGCACATATCGGTGACCGAGATCTTGTCGGGATTGCCCGGCCGCGTCAGCAAGCCGTCGATCGCTTTCAGGTCGTCGATAAAGCGCACCACCTTGCGCCGCTCCGGCGTGTCGAAGAAAGCACCGATGCCTACATCGAACCGGCCGGCCTGCACGCTCGGCAGGATGGTGGCGAACTCAATCGGTGTGACAACGGCTTTCACGCCGAGTTTGTCGCAGATGGCGCGAAACAGGTCGGTGTCGATGCCGGTGGACTCGCCGTTGGCGTCGACGAACACGAACGGCGGGTAGCTGGGGATCGCGGCGGCGGTCAGTTGTCCGGCGTCACGCACGTTCGCCGGCAGCATGGCGTGCAGGTCCTCGGCGACGGCGGGGTGATGTTCCGTAGCCAGAACAAACCCCGCCGCCAGGGCCATCGCGGTTCGAATGATCAGCGAGACGCGCATCGCGGTTTCCTTGGTTCAGAACTTCGGCATGACCTTGTCGGCGAACAAAGTGAGGCTGTGTCGGTATTCCTCGAACGTTACCAGCGGCACGGCCCAGAACAGCACGAAATGCTCGCAGTTCAGTTCGGCGGAAAATTTCTTCAATCGGTCGGTGACGTATTCCGGCGTTCCGACATGGCATTGTTCCCGGCGCACCAGATAGTCGAACCAGTCGATATCCAGGTCGTCGGGCTCCAGCACCTCATCCTTCGCCAGGAAAGCGCGCCGCGCCGCCTCGAGATCGGAACTGGCGCGCACACCGCGTTCCATCATCAAATTGATCGCCGGCCGCATCACGGCTTCCGCCGCTTCCTGTGTTGGCGCCACGAAGATCGGGCGCATGGCGGCGAGGCGCTCCGGTTTGTCTGGCGCGATGCCTTCACTCGCCTGGGTCGCGCGATACGCGGTCCACGCCGCTTTCGTCTGGCCCAAAGATTGAGCGTACGACATCACCCCCATGCCGCGGCGCGCCGCCTGCACGCTGGATGATACCGAGTCCGCCATCAACCATGCCGGCGGCATCGGCTTCTGATAGGTCTCCGGCATCACCTTGAGATGCGTGAGCTCGCCGCCCGGCGTGTAGTAACGCGGATCGAGTTCGTTCCTGGGGGTTTTGGTGTCTGTCCAACCAGGCATCGGCAATTGGTAAAATTCGCCCTCGTAACGAAATGGCTCGCCCTTCAACGCCAGTTCGATGATGTCCAGGCTTTCCCAGAACAGCGCCTGGTTGACCTTCTGGTCGCGGCGATCAGCCTCCCGTTTGAAGTTGCCGTTCACCCGGTTGTCCAGGCCGCGGATCACACCGAACTCCACGCGGCCCTTGCTCATGTGATCGAGCATGGCGAGATCCTCGGCGACCCGGATCGGGTGCCAGTCGGGCAGGCAAACGCCGCACTGGCCAAGCAGCAATTTCGTCGTTTGCGCGGCGGCGAAGGTGCAGAACATCAGCGGATTGGTCGGGATCGGATTGGTCCAACCGTCCCAGAAGAAGTGATGCTCGGCCGACCACACCCCGGCATAGCCGCACGATTCGAGGATCCGCAGGGTCTCCTTCCACTCATCGATCGGCGGGTACTTGGAGACGTCGCCGTTATGACCCAACAAACCGCTATCGAACCTCATGCCGTTGCTCCCTCAACTCAAATTTGGGCGTCGCTGGTCATTTATGCCGCGAAAACGCCACCCTAGGCCCGCCGCCGCAGCACGAGCAAATCCGATCGGTAATGCATCGTCGCTCGCGCATGCACGCGCACTTGCCAACCGTGATCCTCGCTCCGAGCCACCAGTTCCAAACCTGACACTCTCGCCGCCCATTCCCCAAGGTCCGCGCTCGCCGCTTCCGCCGAACGCGCGGCCACCCAGGCCTCCACCGGCGTCGCCGTGGTGCTCCAGTCGCGCGGAGTGCACAGCAGCAAATACCCGCCTTGTCGCAACAGCCCGGCGGCGGCGCGCATCAGGGCGGCCGGATCAGCCACGCAGTCCAGCAGATTGAGCGCGACGACCAGGCCCGCGCACCCTTCTTCCACCGGAGGCACCAGCGCGTCGGCCAGCCATACCGAGGCATCGCCTCGCCGCGGCGGCGGCACGGTGATTTCCCGCTCGACGTAAGCCGTGCCCGACAATCGCAGCGGATAACGCAACGTGCCGCCGCGCAGGGCGCGCACCGCGAACCGCGTCACCGGCGCTGACAGATCCAACCCGAGCACGGACGTATTCAACCGCTCCGCCAGTGCGCGGGTCACGCCGCCCGCCGCGGCGCCCAGTTCAATGACCGGTCCCGCGACGTCCCCGATCAGCGCCAGTCCCGCCTCGGCCAGCGCCCAGGCCTGACCGGGTGCCGGCGCCGTGTGGTCGATGGGATCGCATGCTCCCCAGTGGTCGCGGACATAGCCGGACAAGTGCTGCCGCGCCGCGTCGAACCAGGCGCCCGGCGGCGTGGACGCTCCCACCAGTTCGGCGACCGGCGCGAACAAATCGTCGCGCGTCAGTAGGTACACGCCAACCTCGGCCAGATACCGAGGCAGATCCGGCACCAACACGGGCAATCCGTCGATGACCGGGAACTTCCCGCCGCAATCCTCGGTCGAGCAGGCCAGGACACCTTGTCCGTGCCCAGATTCATCCCACGCGGTCACATGCAACGGCGCGACCGCGCCACGCGCGCGGCACATCGGGCATTTTGGAGTGAAGTGGCGGAAAGGCTCCGGCACCAGGCCTCAGCCGCCGATGATCACGGTCGGGCAACAAGGCGGCATGATCTTGCCCATGAGGCCGGGGATCGGCGCGACACAGGAAGCATGCAGCGTCGGGTCTCCCATCCGCGCGGCAGGCAAGCTGCTGATCAAGACCGTGGTGCTCCCCATCATCACCATTCCTGGGCCGGCCGGGATGCAGCCGGGCAGGATGCAGGGCATGGTCTGGGTGGTCAAAGTCGCCGCCGGCAGGCTGCTGATCAGCACGGTTGGGGCCCCAGGGGGAATCAGCATCAGCGGCAGACCCGGATGTGGCACCGGTGTCGGCACCGGGGCTGGCGGATGAATCGGCGCATGACAATGCGGGTTCGTCTGCAGCACCAGGTCGGTGACACGGGCAGCCGGCGGGCTCATTGGAGAACTCCCACCGGAAGAGTGGCGATCAGCCGGTCATGCATCGGCGCTTGTTTCCATGGCTCTGTAGCCTACTCGTCAGCCATCGTGCGGGGAAGCCAAATTTGCTCACACGGCATCGGCCGCGGTCCTGACCAACACCCCCTGACGCGCCAGAGCATCCTGCAAACGTCCAATCGGCACGTCCCGCGGCTTCACCCCCGCACCAGCCGCCATCGCGGCCGCCACCCCCGCCGCCTGTCCGGTCATCCAACACTGCGGCACTTCGCGCAGAAACGAATGGCTGGTCGCGTCGCACGACACGATCCGCCCGGCGACCAGAAGTCCGTCCAGTTCCACCGGAACCAGGGCGCCATAAGGCACCGACACCACCGGGTATTTCGGCGTCAGCGACGGCGACACGCCGATCTCGTCCGGCCGGGCCACACCGGTCGGCCAGTCCTCGCGCGTCACGGTTTCGACCCCAACCAGCCGCCGTGCGTGGCGCACGCCGATCTGCGGCGCGGACAGCATCAGGAACGCGGCCTCAAACCCAGGTGCGAGGTCGCGGTAAGCCGCAAGGTGCGCCGCCATCAGCCGGTGAGAGCGGATGTCGACTTCCGTCAGGTCCTCGACATCCACCGCCGAGTAACCCGCCAGCCGGGGTCCCATGAACAAGGCGACGTCGTTGCGCCAGGAGACGAAGGGCCGCTCGAACAAGCCGCCACATAACCCGCGGCCACGATCCATGAACGCGGCGAACGCTTCCGGCCGACTTGTTTTGAAATCGATCCAACGTTGCATGTCGACACCGCCGAACAGCCAGGCGGTGTTGATGCAGTGATGGATGTCTCGGGTATCGACATCGGAATAACTCGCCGCGCCGGCGCGGTGGAAAATGTCGCCATCGCCGGTACAGTCGATGGTGACCGCCGCGCGGATCGCCTTGCGGCCTTCCTTGCTTTCGAAGATCACGCCGGCGACCGCTCCATCCCGCATCAGCGGCGCCGCGCCCCAGGCGTGGAAGATCAGATGCGCTTTGGTCTCCAGCACGAGTTCCTGCGAGACCAGCTTCAGGTGTTCCGGATCGATCGTCGGCGACCAGGTGACGATGCCGTGATAGGCGGCGGTGCGTTCCTTCCAATACGCCGCGGTGGCTTCGTCCGCGCTCCCCCACAACCCGCGCGGAGGGCCGGCGACCGCATCCTTGGGCAGACGGTCGAGCAAATCGTTGGCGATGCCGCGGATCACCTGCTGGCCGGTCCAATCGGTCATGCGGTCGATCCAGATCACCAGGCCTCCGGTGGACAGGCCACCCAGGTGGTTGTGGCGTTCGAGGAGTATCACGTCGGCGCCGGTGCGCGCGGCGGCGATCGCGGCGGCGGTGCCGGAGGGCCCACCGCCCACCACCAGCACGTCGCAGTCACGAAAGATGGGAATGGACCGCGCGGGTTCCTCGATCGTGCCGAGATCGGGACGGTCGCGGCGAGGCAACCGGCCCTGGGAGAAGATCCCGGACTTGTACATCAGGTGTCCGCCGTCACCGGTGATCGTGCCACTCATGCATTGCTCTCCTGGGCGCGATCGCCCAACGGCCACCATCTTATCGGATCGGAGCTAAGCTGACAGCCAGGGCGCGTTCGTTCGCCATGGGGCCATGGTGGAAACTAAAATCTCTTTACAATTCCAGCTCAACCAGCCTGAGACGCCGGTACAGAGGCCGGACGTGCTCGCGCAGATACCAGCGGTAAAGCCTGGGCCATAATCGATCGCCAAAAGGGTAATGGGGCTGGTCGTCACCAGCACCGTGATGATTTGTCTCAAATAATTAGCAATCCAGAAGGGGAAATATCTGTTCAGGTATGAAGGGCCATTCTTGTAATAGTCGATCGCGTCCTCGGCGATGGGATGCTCGGGATCAGTCGACAACGGAAATTCACCGATTTTCTGAAACAGGCCGGTTCCGCGCGATCGCCGCGGGATGCGAAGGAACCGCCGGGAACGTCCTGACCGCGATCCCATCGGCCAGTTCCGTATGGCCTGGTGCACGGCGCGCTTCAACGATTCTGAGTCTGGTCGGAGACGATCCCAACACGATCCAGGTACCGGGACAATTCACCCACCCATTTGCGCGACTCGCCGGTGTCGGCGTTCTCCGCTGCCTGCTCAAGGGCCGCGCCGATGTCAGTGATGGCCTGGAATCCGAACATGCCTCCGGCACCCCTCATGCCGTGCCCCAGAAATTCCACGGTCCCAAAGTCACCCCGATCCAAAGCGTCCAGCATCGTGACGCCATGTTGCCTGCAATTCCGCAGAAACAGCTGGACCCGGTCCGCGGATTTAATTTTCGCCCGCGCGAAACTCGTGTCCGTCCCGCGGCTTTCCTCCGCCCGCGACGCGGGCGCGATCATGGCGTGTTCCTTGATCGCTTGCAGCAAAACCTCCTGCCTGATCGGCTTCGTCAGATACGCCGTGCATCCGGCCGCCATGCATTTTTCCCGATCCCCCTTCAAGGCGGAGGCGGTCAGTGCGATGATCGGCGTGGGTGGCCGGTCGTGCGTCTGTTCCCAGGTTCTGATCGTCCGTGTCGCGGTCAAACCATCCATGACCGGCATTTGCCGGTCCATCAGGACAAGATCGTAGTGTCCGGATTCGAACATTTTACAGGCGACGGCTCCGGTTTCGGCGATTTCGACCCGATACGGCGTGTCCTCCAGGTAGGCCAGCGTGATCGTGCGGTTGTCGGGCGAATCCTCCGCCAGAAGAATGCGCAACGGTAGCAACGGCTGCTCAGGATCCATGCCAACGGGGATTCCCTCCCGCCGCATGGCCTCGGCCCATACCTCGAACGGCACCGCGAAAGAAAACACGCTGCCCTTCCCAAGGACGCTTTCAACCCAGATGCGTCCGCCCATCAACTCCACAAGGCGCTTCGAAATCGTGAGCCCCAGCCCCGAGCCCCCGAACCGGCGCGTGGTGGATGAGTCGGCTTGCGTGAATTGCTCGAACACCCGGCTTAATGTCTCGCGCGAAATGCCGATGCCGGTGTCCGAGATCGTGAACCGCAACGCGGCCGGGACGGCGGAGTCCCCATCGGGTGTGACTCGGAGAGACACTTCGCCGGATTCGGTGAACTTGATCGCGTTGCCAACCAAATTGAGCAGCACCTGGCGGAGCCGTGTTGGGTCGCCGACCAGGCCGGTGGGCACATTCGGTGCCACCTCGCATACCAGGGCCAGCCCTTTTTCCTGGGCCCGGACCGCTACCATCTCCGTCACCTTCTCCAGCAGGTCGTTCAACGAGAACCCGGTCCGTTCCAGCTCGAGTTGCGAGGCTTCGACCTTCGAGAGATCGAGTATGTCGTTGATGAGGTTCAGCAGGTTGTCGCCGGCGCGGCGAATGATCTGCACATACTTGTCTTGCTCTGGCGAGAGCTGGCTCTTCGCGAGCAGGTCCGCGACGCCCATGATCGCGTTCATCGGCGTGCGTATTTCATGACTCATGCTCGCGAGGAAATCCGACTTGGTCCGGCTCGCGCTCTCGGCCGCGGCCCTGGCCTGCTTTAGCTCCGCCTCCACCTCCTTGCGCTCCGTGATGTCGCGCGCCGCGGCGAAGACGCCTTGCAGCGTGCGCGCCCGGTCGTAGAATGTGGTCGCGTTGTAGGACACGACTGTTTTCTTCCCGTCGCGGGCACACGCCGTCAGTTCGTAGTCGGTGATCTTCTTGTCGTTCAGCACGAGCCTGATCGCCGCTTCGGCCCGCTCCGGATCGGTGAAGAAGTCCTTGAACGGGGCGCCGATCAGCTCGTCGCGCGTGCTGCCGGTCAGCGCCTCCATCTGCTTGTTGATGTCCGTGATGATGCCCGCCGGGTCGGTGGTCATCAGCGCGTCAATGTTGGATTCGATCAGCGAGCGGGTGTAAAATTGCTGATCGCGCAGGCGCTGATCGAGCTTTTTTTGCTCGGCTTCGACCAACTTGCGCGCGGTGTTATCGGTCCCGATCAACAGATAGCCGATGATTGCATCCTGCGCGTCACGCAGCGCGGTGACGGACACCACAGCCGGAAACCGGGTCCCATCCTTGCGGATGTAGGTCAGTTCGTAGATGTCCTCGATACCGCGCGATGCTTTGAAAACCAGGGCTTCGAAACCCGGCGTAATCGTGGTTCCAAGTTCGGCACTCAGCGCTTTGGCGCGCGCGATCACTTCCTGTGGATCGGAAATATCGGCGGGAGTAATCCTGTTCATCACCTCGGCGGCCGTGTAGCCCAGCATGCGCTCGGCGCCGACATTGAAGATTTGGATGACG
>Ga0182018_10000246_pt1 | contig 71394 bp, 57 predicted proteins | sample 812P2MmetaG_FD_120490 | JGI IMG/M metagenome (GOLD analysis project Ga0182018, IMG submission 120490) | Permafrost microbial communities from Stordalen Mire, Sweden - 812P2M metaG | ecosystem: Environmental > Terrestrial > Soil > Wetlands > Permafrost | place: Sweden: Stordalen | collected... | reverse complement strand
TGTCGCACGTGCTCGTGCACATGCCGGACGCGCACGAGAGCTGGGAGACGTTCGCCGACGAACACGCGGTGCTGCAGGCGCCGCAGTTGGCCGGATCGGTCTGCGTGTCGGTGCATCCGCTGGAGCACATCGTGTTGGGCGAACCGCACGCCGGTGGCGAGCACACGCCGCCCTGGCACGTGGACCCGGCGCCCTTGAGCGCCACGCAGTTGTCTCCGCATCCGCCGCAGTTGTTCCCGTCGGTGTTGGTATCGGTCTCGCACCCGTCGGCCCGCATGTTGTCGTCGCAGTCGGCGTAGCCCGCCGCGCACGTATCGACGCACGCGCCGGACGTACACGCGACCATCGAGACGTTGGTCGTCGAGCACGCGGCCCCGCACCCGCCGCAGTTACTCGGGTCGTTCGCGTAGTTGACGCATCCGCCCGAGCACGAGCTATAGCCCATGTTGCAGGCGACCGAGCACGTGCTGCTACCGCACGTCGCGGTGGCGTTCGCGATGCCGGTCGTGCAGGGAGTCGAGCATCCCCCGCAATTGGCCTGGCTGGTCACCGTATTGACGCACATGCCGCCACAGAGCGTGGGCGTACTCACCGGACAACCGGAGACGCACATGCCGCCGGAGCACACGGGCGTCCCGCCGCTGCACCCGTGTCCGCAGGTACCGCAATTGTTCATGTCGTTCTGGGTGTCGACCTCGCAGCCGTCCGCCTGCGTGTTGCCGTTGCAGTTGGCGTAGCCGGACGCGCACGTGTCGTTGCAAGAGCCCGAAGCGCAGGCGACCGAAGAGACGTTGTTCGTCGAGCACGCGGTCGCGCAACCTCCGCAGTTGTTGACGTCCGTCTGCTCGTCGACGCACGTGCTGCCGCACAAGACGTAGTTCGTGTTGCACGTCGACGCGCAGGCGCCGCTCCCGTTGCAGCTTGCCGACGCGTTCGGGTCGCTCGTCGTACAGGTGTGGCCGCACGCGCCGCAGTTGGCGTTGTCGGTGTCCTCGTTGACGCACGCGCTCCCGCAGAGAGTGGTCGGCGAACTGCAGTTGGGCAAACAGTGCCCTCCTCCGCAGCTCTGGCCCGCCGGGCACTGGGTCTGGCACTGCCCGCAGTCGTTGCTGTCGGTCTGCGTATCGACGCACACGCCGCCGCAAAGGGTGTAGTTCACGTCGCAGATCGAGGTGCATACCCCTGAGTTGCAGGTCACGCCGGACGCGTTTGGATCGGTCGTCGTGCACGCGTTATTGCACGTGCCGCAGTCGTTGACGTCGGTCTGCTCGTTGACGCACGTCGTGCCGCAGAGCGTCGACGGCGCAGTGCAGGTCGCCGCGCAGTGGCCGGTCCCGTCGCACGTCTGCCCGCCCGGGCAAGCGTTGCCGCACGTGCCGCAGTTGTTGCTGTCGCTCTGTTCGTTGACGCAGCTGCCGCTGCAGAGCGAGTAGCTCGCGTTGCAGGTCGTCACGCACGTCCCGCTGCCGTTGCAGGTGGAACCCGAGGCGTTCGGGGCGCTCGTCGTACACACATGGCTGCAGGCGCCGCAGTTGCCACTGTCGGTCAGCTCGTCGACGCACGCAGTCCCACAAAGAGTCGTCGGCGACGTGCAAGTGCACTGCCCGTTGCCGTTGCAGCTCTGGCCGGCGGGGCACGAATGTCCGCATGAGCCGCAGTTGTTGCTGTCGGTGGACTCGTCGACGCAGGTGCCGCCGCACAGCGTGTAGCTTGCGTTGCAGTTCGTCACGCACGTCCCGCTCCCGTTGCAAGTGGCGCCCGACGCGTTCGGATCGGCCGTCGTGCAGGCGTGGCTGCACGCACCGCAGTTGTTGGGGTCCGCCAGCTCGTTGACGCAGTTGCCGCTGCAGAGCGAGTAGCTCGCGTTGCAGGTCGTCACGCACGTCCCGCTGCCGTTGCAGGTGGAACCCGAGGCGTTCGGGGCGCTCGTCGTACACACATGGCTGCAGGCGCCGCAGTTGTTGGGGTCCATCCCCTCGTTCACGCAGATGCCGCTGCACAGCGTGTAACTCGAGTTGCAGTTCGTCACGCACATCCCACTGCCGTTGCAGCTCGCACCCGACGCGTTCGGGTCGGTCGTCGCGCACGCGCTATTGCACGCGCCGCAGTTGTTGGAGTCGGTTGCCTCGTCGACGCAGACGCCGCCGCAGAGGGTCGTCGGCGCCATGCAGCCGCTGCACGCGCCCCACTGGCAGGTGCCGTCGCACATCTGGGTGCCGCCGCTTCCGACGCAGTTTCGCGTGGCATTCATCTGGCACGGTCCTTCGCCCGCGCATGCCGACCAGGCCGACCAGGCGCCACCGGCGCACGTGCGCGTCTGGGTGCCGCAGTTGCCACATGCCTGGGATGCCGCGCCGTTGCACCCGCACTGCCCGTTCTGACAGCTGCCCCCCATCGGACAGGCTGCGCCGCAACCGCCGCAGTTGTTCGCGTCGTTCGTGAAATCGACGCACTGACTGCCGCACATCGAGAAGCCGCTGTTGCACCCGCAAGCGCCCCACTGGCACGAAGCGCTGCAGGTCTGCGACCCGCTGGCGTCGCAGATCTGGGTGGCGCCGGACGCGCACGCGCCCTGGCCCGCACACGCGGACCAGGCCGACCACGTACCCCCGCTGCACGTGCGCGTCTGCATCCCGCAGTTGCCGCACGCCTGCGACGCCGCACCGCTGCACGCGCACTGGCCGCTCTGGCACGCGGAACCGGTCGGACACGCATTCCCGCAGGTCCCGCAGTTGCCTACGTCGGTCGCGACGTCGACGCAGGCGCCGCCGCAGGCGGTGTAGGAGCTGTTGCACGTGAAGGTGCAGGCGCTGGCCGCGCAGGCCGCTTGCCCGTGCGAGACGCCCGTCGCGCACGAGTGGCCGCAACTGCCGCAGTTGTTCGCGTCGCTCGTCGTGTCCGAGCACGTCGAGCCGCAGAGCGTCGTCGCGCCCGAACAGCCTTGGACGCACTCTGCGTTCGCGCCGGAGGCGTCGCAGATCGGAGTGGCCCCCGTGCAGGTGGTGCTGCACGACCCGCAGTGATCGGCCTGCGTGATGCTGGTCTCGCATCCGTCGGAGTACGCTCCGTTGCAGTTGGCGTAGCCCGGCGCGCACGACGACGAGGCGAACGCGCACTGGGTGCCGTTGCACGTCGCCGGTCCGCTGACGTTGAGCAGATCGGTGCAATCGTTATTGCACGTGCCGCAGCTCGTGGGCGTCGAGAGGTCCGTCGCGCAGCCGGTGCCCGTGCTGCCGCAATCGGCGTAGCCCGACGCGCACTGGTACGAGCAGTGTCCCGACGTGCAGGCCAGCCCGGTCGCGCTCACGTTCGGGAACTGGGAGCAGTCGTTGCCGCACGAGGCGCAGCTACCAACGGCCGTGGGAGACGCGCAGTCGCCCGCCGATCCGCACGTGAGGAAGTCTCCTCCGCAGGCGCACGCCCCCCACTGACACGCGCTCGAGCACGTCTGCGTTCCGCCGGTACCGCAGCTCTGCGTCGAGCTGGGCTGGCAGACGCCTTCGCCCGTGCAGGAGGCCCAGGCGCTCCATGTGCCGTCAACGCACGTGCGCGTCTGCGTGCCGCAGAGGCCGCACACCTGGCTGGCCGGCCCCGTGCAAGACTGACCGAGGGGCGACGTCGTCGCGGGCTGCACGGACGGGGTCGTCGCTGAGGACCAGCTTCCGCAATCGGGGACGGCGGCAGTCTTCGGCTGGCACGCGGTCGTCACCACGATCATCGCGCCCTGGGCCGCGGCGCTGCTGCACGCCCCGGAGGGAAGGGCGATCTGCGCCCCACTCAGCGTCCAGTCCGAACCCTCGTCGAATACCACCCAGCACGCGTTGGTGCCGCAGACGCCGGCGCCCCCGATGGGGAACTGAAGCGCGACGTTCAGCTTCGCCTCGCTCGCGCCCGACGGGAGCGCCGCCGTGCAGCTCGTCAGATTCACCGCCGCCGGCGTCGCCGTCCCGAAGCAGTCCTGCACGTCGAAGCAGCCGCCGGCGAGGCTCGCGTCGGTCGCTCCGGGGCCACCGTCGACCCCGGTTCCGGGCTCGTACGTCGGCACCGACGACGCCGGAACGACGGACGACGTGCACGAGCCCTGCACGCACGTCTGACCGGAGGGGCAGGTCGAGCTCACTCCTCCGTCCGCGTCCGTCTGCGCGGTCCCCACGCATAGGTAGTCGAGGGTCAGGCGGAGCTCGCCCACGTGGTCGTCCGGGATCGGCGTCACCGCGTCACGCTCGACGCGTGGCTGGCCACTCTTGTACGCGACCGCGTGGATCGTCGCGGGTGAGGAGTCCCCTGTCGACTTCACCTCGAACGCCGCGGGAATGAGCAGCTCGCCGGGACCCACGTCCCCGTCGATATGAAGAAGCGATCGACCGTCCTGGGTGACGTCCAGCTGAACGCGATCGATGTCCTTCGGGATCGACATGTCGGTGTCGATCACGATCTCGAGGCCGCCGCCGGTAAGAGGACCGGCGCTCGAGTGGTTGCAGGCCCCCTCGAGCGCCGCCGCCAGGCCAAGCAGCGTGACGAGGCGAAGAGCCCCCGACGCGGTACGCGTTCGAACAATCATCGAGTCCCTCCCCCAAGAAGCGATCAGTGAAATGACTGAAGCATGAGCGTGAACGGTGAAATCGTCCCCGGCGTGGGCACCGGCGCGCTCTGCGACGGTCGAAAGAGGAAATAGCCACCCACGCCCAGCCCGGCGGCGGCGAGCACACCCCCGGCGATCCATACGACAGCGGGGATGCCGCTCGATTCGCGCTGGAGGTCGACCTCGACGGTCCGTGACTCGCCGTCGCGCACGGCGACCGCCGAAGAGTACGCGCGCATTCCCGGCGCCGTGATGCCTATGGCATGTGTCCCGGGCGCGACCGCCCCTTCCCAGCGCCCGAGGCCGACCGCCGCTCCGTCCACGCGAATGGCCCCCGACGGATCCGTCGATACGGAGAGATGCCCTTCCTGCGTCGCGCGCTCGAGCGCGATGCTGATGGTCGCCTCGGACGCGCCGGCCGCGTTCTGCGTGATGACTTGATCCTTGAAGCCCGGCTTCGTCACGCGGATGTGCCTCTCGCCGAGGTCGACGAGGAGCGGGTCGGCGAGCGGAGTCGTCCCGACGGGCTCGCCGTCGAGGAACACCGACGCACCGCTCTCGTTCACGATCAGGCGGACCGAGCTGACGAGGGTGCGAACGGTGCGAAGGACCGCCGTCGCGTCGTCTCGCTGGGCTTCGGTCAGGAGGGGCCCGCCGTCGTGGAGGTAGCGCTCCACGAGCCGGAGGACGCGCGCATACGCGCGAAGACTCTTCTCGCAGGCGGCCATGTTCCAGAGCAGCCGAACGTCTTGCGACAGATCGAACGCGTGCTGGAACTTGACGAGGGCGCCCGCGTAGTCGCCGCTGTCGAAGAGAAAGCGTGCGGTGTCGTAGTCGCTCTTGGCTTGCCCGGTGAGGGCGTCGCCGAGTGACGGCAGGGGGGCGGGCGCCTGCGGCGGCGAAGGCGTGGCAACAGCCTGCCCGAACGCCGGAGTCTCCGCCGCCATCAAGAGCAGCATCCCCGCCGCGAACGGCCGTCGTGTCGTCGATCCGGGGCCCATCATCTCACTCTCACTGAAGCGCCCCTGCGGGCAAGCTGAAGACCCGGCCACTGCCGTTCACCCAGAACGTGTCCGCGGAGAAGGCGGGCGCCTGAAGCTCGAAGATCGGGCTGTCGTTCACGAAGCTCGCGATGATCCGCGGAGCTCCCCCGCCGGCCGGAATCGCGAGCACCGAGCTCTCGGACGCCGTGCTCCCGTAGGTCGCGTCCCCAGCGTCGGGTTGCGGCGCCACGTCGCGCGCCATCACGACCGCTCCGTTGACCGCGCCCAGCAAGCGAAGGGTCGAGATGGTGGGGTTGAGGACTTCGTCGTAAACGACGGACGGAGTGGTGCCAGCGGCTCCCAGCTTCAGCACCTGAGTGTCGACGGTACCGTCGGCGGCAGGCATCTGCTGGAAGAGCGCGAAGAGTGTCGTCCCGTCGTCCGCGAGGCCGATGTACCCGCCGTACGCGGCGTTCGGGGTCGTCAGCGTGCTCTGCGCGATCGTCACGGACGAGCCTCCGCCTTTGGGAAACTGGACGACCCTCGAGGTGCGGTCGACGCCGCCTTCCAGCGCGACGTCCGTGTCGACCCCGACGTAGACGTCGTTCATGTCCTGCGCGAACTGCAAGATCGTCTGCGCGCCGCCCGTGTCGAGGGGCGTCACGACGCCCGTGCCGCGCGCAATGCTGAGGAGCTGCACAGGCGATGCGGTCGCGGCGAGCCCGCTCACGCTGTCGGCCAGGGCGTAGAGGTTGGCGGAGTCGGCGAGCAGATCGGCGCCGTCGTAGACGTCGCCGTCGATGACCGCGACGGGACTGCCCGTGCCTCCGTCCGCGATGGACGTCGCAAAGACCGGACACGTCGTCCCCGCGTCGCCCGTGGTGCGATCGATCCAGTAGACCTCGCCGCCCGCGAGGACGGCGGCGTACCTGGCACGCAGCGACTGCGGTGAAAAGGTTCCGATGCTGGTGATGCTCCCGCTCGCCGGATCGATCGCGATGATCTGCACGGGCGCGGTGCCGTTGCAGAGGCAAGTGTAGAGCCGGCTGCTGTCGGCCATCAAAGGACAGCAGGCGCTCGCCGCGCCGCCGTCGGGCACCGCGGACGCCACGAGCGACGGCACCGTCGGCGACACCGACGCATCGGCGGGACCGGCCGCTGCGTCGTCCGCCGGCGCCACGCTCGACCACGCGCCGCAGGGTGGATCGGCATCGGTCTTCGTCGGACAGGTGGTGCTCACCACGACTCCGGCGACGAGGCCGTTGCGAAGCTTCGTGCATACCGCCGTCGGAAGGACGATCCGACCGTTCTGCGATATCCAGCCCTCCGCGCTATCGCCGTCGAGCGGAACGAAGCACGTCGTGCCCGTCGTGTCGCAGATCCCGTCGTCGGCCACCCGGAGCCCCACGTTGACGCCCGCGCCACCCGCGGGCACGGCGACCGTGCATTGGTCATCCGGAGTTTCGATGGACCCGGACACCAGACAGGCGACGGTATCGAAGCACGTCCCGGCCGTCTGCCCCGTCCCGCTCGGGGCCGACCCTCCTCCAAAGACGGCCTGCGGCTCGTATGCCGGGAGCGGCGTCATGTTGAGCGACGGAACACACTGGCCGGCCTCGCAGGTCGAGCCGTCCCCGCACGCGGACTCGTAGGCGGCGCCATCGTAGTTGCCCGTCATCGGTAGCCCCGCGTCGGCGATCGGCTGCGCGGTGCCGTCGCACAGCCATTGCAACGGCATCCGCAGGAGGGCCACGCGATCGGTGGGAATCGTGGTGACCACCTGACGCAGCGTTCGCGGGGTAGCGCCTTTCCAGCCGATGACGCGAACGGTGACCGGCTCGGCGGGGTCGGACCCGGCTACGATGGTCAGTGTCGCTGGGATCGGCTGCGCGTCGAGGCCGGAACCCACGCTCATGGGGACATCGAGGGCCGTCATCCCGTTCGCGGTGACCGTCAGCTCGATCGTGTCGACCTGGTCGGGGAGCGCCATGTCGGTGTCGATCGCGACGACGAGCTGACCGGGCGCCTTCGGGGCCTGGCTGCACGCGCTGAGAACGCAGAGCGACCCCAGTATGGTGCCGATGATCGCCTGTGCGAGGATTGGACGCGCACGCCGCATAGAAGTCCTTCGTGCCAGAACACCAAACCTCGCGCACGCCCGCAAGGCTGTCGTCAAAGGTCCGCGTTACGACGCGTCCGTCTTACGCTAGAAGAGCCTTGATGCGCCGCAGCATGGTCCTCGCGCCCCTCCTTCTCGCCGGCATGGCGGGCGCCTGCTCGTCCGCGGACAGCGGAACTATCCAGATCCTGACTACGAACGCCGACACGTTCACCGGGCCGCCGGCGGTGGCGACGCTCACCGTCCTTGCCATCGACACCTCGGGTGATCCGCCAACCATGCTGGCGACAGGGCCGATCTCGGCCGCGACGATCGACCTCGGGCAGCAGAACGAGAGCGAGGTCGCCGCGCTCCAGGTCACGGGGGCCGACGCGAACGGCGTAGAGTTGGTTTCCGGGGCTTCGCTCCCGGTCGAATTCGGAGAGCTGACGGGGGTTTCGCTTCCGATCTTCGTGCAGCGTGTCGGGCAGCTCGTCCCCCTTCCCCCGGGCCCACAGGGGGACGCGCGGCAGGCGCCGACGATTGCCCAGTTCGAGGGGCAATACCTGTTCATCGGCGGCGGCAGCGACCCCTCGCTCGCGGCGACGTCCCAGATTTACGACTTCGCGCAGTTCGCGTTGCTCCCGCAGCCGCCCACCTTGCCGCGTGTCCCGCTGTCGGTCGCGTTCGTCGGGACGGTGGCGCTGCTCATCGACGGGAGCGGATCGGCGACGTACTTCGACTTTTCCGACAACTCGTCGACGGAAGCGACGGATCTGGCGGGAGGGTCGTTTGCCGACGTGGCGGGTGGGACCACGGTGATCTCGGACCTCGGCTCCGAGTTCATCGTCGGCGCGACGCGCACCGGTTCGCCTAGCCGCACCGTGCTCGAGATCAACCCGAACGACACGAGCAACGCGAACTACCCCAACGGGAACCTCACCTGGCTGTTTCTGACGGAGATCCGCCAAGGGGCGGCGGCGGCGTGGGTGAGCGGGTTCGGCCTGGTGGTGGCGGGGGGAAGCACGACCGCGAGCGGCGCGGAGCTCTTTACCCTGCCCTCGACGTCGAGCACGACCACGACGGGGGACGTGGCGACGAGTGGCAAGGCGCTTCCCTTCCCTCCCGACCCGTCGGTGGGTGCGGGCGCCACGGCCGTCACGTCAGTCAGCGCCAGTACGGTGCTCCTGGCGGGGGGCATCGTGTCTCTCGCGGACGGCGGTCTGTCGTTACAGGACGCCGGCGTCCGGATAATCGACGTTGGATGCCCGTCGAACTGCTCGGTAATCACTTGGGAGACCGCCCTCCCCGAGCCGATCGTGTCGGCCCAGGCGTTCTCGCTGCCCTCGGGCGGTGCCCCAGCGTTCGTTGTCGGCAACGACCCCCTCCTGGGAATCACTCACGCCTTCCTCCTGACGACGACCGCGGCGACCGAGGTCCCCCTAAACCCGCAACACATGAACGCCACCGCCACGCTATCGCCCGTGGGCTCCATCGTCATCGTGGGCGGAGCCGACGACATCCAGTCGTTCGTCCCCGCACCATAGGAGCCCTACGGGCTCCTAGCCCGCACCACTCGTTCGCCGGCGACGATTGCATCCGCGAGAGGGGCCGTCGCGACCGATCCGGGCCACACGACACAGCGCGTGAGCGAACCGTTTCCGACGACGGAAGCGGCCGCACCGACGAGCGCGCGATCGATCGTAATGGACCTCGCCACCTGGGCATCCTCGCCGACCCAGCTCTCGAGACGACGCGCATCGAGCCACGCGAGGTTTGCGGCCAGGTAGCTTTCGAGCGAACCCACGTCGTGCCACGGGGCTTCGTAGGCGAACGCGCGGAGCGTCGCGCCTCGGCGGAGGGCCGGGATGTACACGTCGCCGACGAGGCAGCCGCGCTCGGGCAGGCCATGCCGCAGAGCGGCTCCCAGCACGTGAACGGGCACGAACTCGCCGCCGCGCACCTCGTCCGCGACGCGATCGCTCCTGAGACGGACGATCCGGCCCTCACCATCGACCCCCACGTTCCCCTCGCCCGGCGCGAGCGGCTTGACCACGAGCGTCGCCTCGGCGTTGGCGATCGCATGCGCGCGAACGAGCGAGCGAAGGTCGACGGCGGCCAGGATGTCGGCGTTCCACACGACGACATTCCCTACCCCTAGGAGGTGTCTCGCGCGCGCGACGCCCCCCGCGGTGCCAAGAAGGTCGCGCTCCTCCGATACCGAGACGCCTTTCCCTTCGCGGCGGACGAAGTCATGCACGTCGTCCGCGCGATGGTGCGCGTTGACGACGATCCGGTCGACACCGGCTTCGCGGACTCGGTCGAGGACGTGGGCCAGCACCGGGCGATCTCCGACGGGGACCAGCGCCTTGGCACGCTGCTCGGTGAGCGGTCTGAGCCGCGTGCCAAGACCGGCAGCGAGGAGCATCGCGGGGAGCATCCGGGCAATTCAAGCAAAGTTGGTCCACCAGCGCACCGCGTAGTACGACATTCCCCATGGCCGGTCGCTGGACGCTCGCGCTGGCTTGCAGCGTCGCCGGGCTGGCCGTCTCCGTCGCTTGCGGAAACGGGGCGAGCAGCCCTGACTCGTGCCGTTCGATCGAGGAGGCCCGGTGTCGCAAGGCGCCCGCCTGCAACATCCCGCTCGAGCCGCCGTACTCGACGAGCGGCACCGACGTGGACGCATGCATTCGCTTCTACGACACGGCATGCCTCCACGGCCTCGACGTGCCGAACCCGGGCCAGAACGCAGTCAACCAGTGCGTCCTTGCCATCAACAACGCTCCAATCAACAGCGTCGGCTGCGCCGTCGTGGCAAGCCCCCAGAGCGACCCCTTGTGTGCGTGGCTCATTCCTCCAGCGCCGGCGCCGACGGTCGACGCCACGACCGATGCGCCATCCGACGCGCCCGCCGAGGCAGCCGTCGACGCCGCCGAGGACACCGGCGCGGAGTGACGAGATCGACTCCTCGCCCTCGAGAGGGAGAGATCACATCCCGCGCGTGATCTTGAAGGACTCTCCGTCGCGGACCAAGTCGAGGCGGTTGTCGGCGACCTTGTGGTGCCACTCGTCGATCTTGGCGCCGGGGATCTTCCACGCGGCGGCGAAGGTGTAGTCGACGTAGATGTGGCTACGCTCGGTGAACGTGACGCGCCGGTAACGCATCTCGTAGCGGATGCCGCTCGTCTTCAGGAAGTCGCCCGTAAGAAACTCGCGAATCTTCTCGTAGTCCGCGTCGTCCTCGCTCTTCGCGTTGCCGCCGGTCTCGAAGTAACCCGGGCTCATCATCTTGATGAGAGCGCCGACCTTCCTGTCCTCGAGGTCGTGCCGATACTGCTCGCAGAACGCGATGACCTCGCGGTTCTCGCTCGTGTCGGGCACGTCGGTGTTGGGAATGAACGTCCTCGCGCAACCGACGAGGGTGAGGAGGACGGCCAAGAGGGCGAGGCGAAAGAACGGGCGCATCATGGGTAGACGTCGAGCGGTGAATCGCACCCTAGAGCAACTTGCGGACCGCGGACGCCGCGACGTCGCGATTCGCTTCATTTTGGCTGCATCGCGCGCGTTCGATGGCGACGAACGCGTTGTCAGGTTGGCAGCGGAGACCGGGAGAGGCCGGCCCTCGATGTCGAACTGTCAAACCGTCACGCCGGCTCGAGGACCACCCGCGCGAACGCATCCGGGGGCGACGCGCAGGCGATCTCCCCCGGGAGCGACGCGGCGAGCAACGGAAGAAGGGCCGTATGGCCCAGGGCTGCCGACGCGGACACGGGCTCCCCTCGCCGGAGCGCGATGCCGCCGATCCGGGCGCGCGCACCCTCGCCCCCGGAGGCACTCACGAGGACCGCAATGGCCCCCGAGCGCAGCGCGTCGCCCGCAAGCGCACGGGTCGCAAGGCCCACGTCGTCCGCCGCCACGACGACCATTCGATCGCAGTCTCCCCCTTCGACGAGCACCGCGGCGGCCGCGACGGCCTCGATCGCCGCGTGCATGCCCCCTCCCACGGAGAAGCTCGGCCCGGTCAGCCCAAAGACGATCGAGCACTCTCCGGCGACGGCGTTGGGTGACGTGTACGGGAAGCGACGCGGCTCGGCCCCCCTCGCGCCGCGTTGCCGGATGCGTGCGGCGAAGAGGGCGTTCGTCTCGATCGTGGCGAGGGCCGTCCCGACGATGACTCCCGACCCGGCGAGCGGCCCGCAAGCGGCCTCGAGGCGATCCACCGCGGCGACGGCGAGGCGCACCAGACCGTCGGCCCGAGCCAGTCGATCGATGCTCGTGCGAGCGCTCGCCGCGAGCTCTTCGAGCGAAGGCTCGAGCTCGACGTGCACGGCCGCGTGCACGAACGCCGGTCTCCGGGGTCGGACGGAGTCGCCGGCTCTCGATGCAACGACGAGCGAGGCGTTGGCCCCACCGAAAGCCGACGCGAGCTTGAGGACGGTCCGTGGGTCGCCCGCGGCCGCCCGCTCGAGGAGTCGCGCGGGGGCATCCGGATCGAGAGGACCGTCGCCCGCCGCGGCCGGGAGCACGCCGCGATCGATTCCGTCGACGCAGGCGAGCACCTCGAGGGCGCCGGCGGCGCCCAGCGTGTGGCCTATCTGGGCCTTGAACGGGTGCACGACGACATCGCGCGCTCGCTCGGTTCCCAGGGCCGTTGCCATGGCGCGGGACTCGGCCGCGTCGTTGAACGGCGTCGCGGTGGCGTGGGCGCTGACGAGATCCACGAGTGGCCGGCCGGCGTCGTCGAGCGCGGATGCCACCGCGCGGGCCAGGCCTCGTCCTTCGCGATCGGGTCCCGTGAGGTGGACGCCGTCCGAGGCAGCCCCGAAGCCCACGATGAACGCACGCGCCGGGCGCGCATCCGCACGAGCCAACGCGAGCACCGCGGCACCCTCGCCGAGCGACATCCCGTCGCGTCCAAGGCGGAACGGCCGCGGCGGAGGCGAGGCCGTCGTCGCCTTCAGGGACTCGAACCCTGCCGCGACGAAGACCGTGACCTCGTCGAATCCGCCCGCGAGAACCACGTCGCACGCGTCTCGCTCGAGCCAGCGAGTTGCGAGTCCCATCGAGACGACGGCAGAAGCGCATGCGCCGAGAACGAGGAGAGAGGGATCGAGCGGCAATCCAAGTCCTCGGGCGGCGCGGGCCATCGGCCCGAAGTACGTGGGCGCCTCCGGGTCGGCGACAGTCTGCCCGCCCGCCATGGCGGCAAACGCACCCTCGGCCGCGCGCATTCCCCCCGCCGACGTGCCGAGCACCAGGCCGACGCGTTCCTTGCGCCAGCCCGGGCGTACGCGATCGAGCTCGAGCGAACACGAGGCCAAGGCGCGATCGAGCATCGCGGTCACGCGGTCGACGGCGCCGAGAGGCCATGCTCTTGCCGCGAAGGGCCGCGCAAGCCCCGCTCGCACGAGCTCATCGTCCCGCGCGATGACGATCCGCGCCGGGGCCCCTACCTCACCTGCGCTCGCGGCGGCGGCGCCCTCGCCGAGAGCGGACACGGCTCCGAACGCGACGATCGACACGGCACTCATGTTCCGCCCTGCGCGGCGTCCGGATCGCCGAACGCCCCTTCTTCCGGTGGCCCGTCCGCAACGGACTCGATGACCAGACGGATCCCGAGGCCGCTCGTCTCGTCTTTGTACTCGACCCAGTCGCCCGCGTGCAGGGTCGGAGCACGGCATTCCCGGACGACCTCGCTGTGTCCGGAGAACCGGCGCGTTGCCACGAGCAGCCGCCCGCTGTCGCACGCGCTCTCGAGAAGCTCGATGACGGCATCCCCGTCGCGAAGCAGCCACTGCGGACCGGAATCGGTCTGCGTCGCGGCGAAGAGCGTGCCTCCGAGGGGCGTGAAGAACCACCACCTCAGGAAGCCGATGGGCAGATCGACCGGGTCGTCGGAGGCGCCCCCCCGCCGGACGACCTCCGCCGATGGCACGGCGAACCTCCATCCTCGGCGCGCCACCCATGCATCGAGGAGGGTCAGGCCGGCACCCCCGACGAGGATCATGCGCACCGCTCGACCCGGCGCTACGGCGATGGCTCCTCGGCCGTCGACCACATGACCGCTGCGCGGCTCGCGCATCGTGACGCGGACGACAGCCGCCCACGGATCGCGCGGGCGGGCGTCACGCTCATCGGCGAGGCGTCGTTGCAGCGCCGGCCACTCGGCCGTATCCGGGTGCGACCAGGCTAGGCGCCCCGGCGTGGAACACGAAGTACCGAGAAGCAGGCCCACCAGAAGGAGCCAGGGGCCTTTGCTCTCCGAAGGGGTCGTGCCCATCGGGGGCCTCACGCGCTCGCGAGGACGATCGCGAAGCCGCGCCCCTTGGCCAGCCCGAGTACAAGGACGTCGTCGACCGCGGCCACGCCGATGCGGGCCGCCCCGACCGCGATGGCGACCGCTCCGAGGGCGTCGCTCTCACCAAGGACAGGCGCGCAGAGGACGCGCTCCGAAGCTCTCCACGACGTCGATGCGAGCAGCCGGTCGGCTTCTTCGCTGGCGCGAGGCAGCACGACCTGCGCACGGGCCGACCGGGGGCCGCGGAGCGACGCGAGGGCCGGGCCCCCATCGCCGCGCCACTCGAGAACCTGTTCGATCCGGGCGAGCACCCGTGCCCCTCGCGCCCGCGCCTCCCCTTCGGCCTCGACGAGGGTCGCGGCAGCGACGTCGGCGCGCGTCGCGCCCGCGAGCGACGGGACCCGCTCGAACAGCGTGGACAGGACACGCTGGACCATGCCGCTGCGAGGTTCGACGGCCCCCGCGATGACGCGGGGCGCTTCGGCGGCCTGGACGAGCTGAGCCGCCTGGACGAACGCACTCTCGCCGCTCGCCTCGAGATCGGCCGTCGCGAACGCGGGGCCGTGGAGGCCCGTGTAGATCGACACGTGGCCGACCGACGCGCTGGGGACGAGGTTGGGAAACTCGGCCGGGCTCGCCGCGCGCGCACCCTTCTCGAAGACGCGGTGCATGAACGCGGCCGAGGCGTCGACATTGGCGAAGGCGCTTCCGAGGAGAAGCCCGCAATCGACCGTGGGCACGCCCGATTGCGCGAGCAAATGGTCCACCGCGACGGCCCCGAGACGGGCCGCCCGGTCGAGCCTCCGTGCCTTTGCCAGGTCGAGGTGGGCGTCGGGGTCTACGGGCGCATCGAGCGCGAAGCGATTGCCCGGGAGTGCCGCGCACTCCTCCACTCCGAGTCGCCCGCAGGGACCGAAGACCGCGACACCGGTGACGACGACCGACCGATCCTCGAGGACCGGACGCTGGCGAACGGCAGTCTCGGACCGGCCCAGATCGGGTTCGGCAATCACGAGGACCGTGTCCATGCCGCCGAAGCCGAACGCGTTCGTCAGCGCAGCGCGTACGCGCGGGACCTCGCGTCCCACGTGAGGAACGTGGGCCAGATCGAGCGCCGGATCGGGCTCGTCGAGCCCCGCCGTGGGTACGAGGGTATGCCGCGAGACGACCAGCGTCGTGATCGCGGCCTCGATGGCGCCTGCGGCGCCGAGCGTATGCCCGATCTGTCCCTTGCTGCTCGAGACCGCGACGCGCGTTCGTTCGCTTCCGAGCGCCCGAGCCAGCGCGACGGCTTCCATCGCGTCGTTCAGCGGCGTGCCCGTCCCGTGGGCGTTGACGTAGTCGATGTCGCCGGCGGTGAGGCCGGCGCGGGCGATCGCGCGGGTGATGAGCGACGCGACCAGGCCGCCGTCGGGGGCCGGGTTCGTGATGTGATGCGCCTCCGATCCGACCGCCCAGCCCGCGAGGGCGGCGATCGGTCGAGCGCCGCGTGCGCTTGCACGCTCGGCGCGCTCGAGAACGAGGAACCCCGCCCCTTCGCCCAGACTGGTACCCCGTCGCCGGCGATCGAAAGGACGGCAGGGCGAAGGGTCGAGGGCCGAGAGCGCGTTGAACCCGCTGAGCGTCAGACGGCACAGCCCGTCGCTTCCGCCGGCGACGACCGCGTCCACCTCGCCCGTGAGCAACCACGATGCGGCTACGACGATCGCGTTCGCGCCGCTCGAGCACGCGCTGGACAGCGTGCGCACCCGCGCGAAGGGCCCGAGCGTCCCTTCGAGGCAATCCCCCGTCGCCGTCAGCGGGTGCGAGAGCATGGCCGCAAGGGCATCGCGACTCGCGGGCTCCACGAGCAACTGCGCCAGGAACTGTTCGGTCTCGAGCATTCCCCCGGTCGTGCCCCCGATGACCAGTCCCACGCGCGCATCGTGCGCATCGATCCGCGCCGTGTGCATCGCCTCCTTCGCCGCGGCCTCGGCCATGACGCTCGTCCGCGACCACGCCGCCGCGTGCCCGGGCAGGTCGCTCGGCCACGGAATGCCACCGACTTCGCCCGCGATGCTCACTCGTTGCCCCGCCGCGTCGAAGAGACGGATCGGACCAATCGCCCTGTCCCCTCGAACGAGCGCGGCCCAGGTCTGCTCGACGCCAATCCCGAGAGGGGTGACCAGCCCCAGCCCGGTGATCCACAAGCGATCCCTCACCCGCTTCGCACTTTCGCGACGTGATCGGCGATGGCGCGAACGCTCTTGAAGATCGCGCGGGCCTCGTCTCCCTCGGGGATCCGAACGCCGAAGTTTTCTTCGATGGCCATCGCGAGCTGGAGGGCATCGAGCGAATCGAGACCTAGGCTGCCCGCGCCGGCGCCGAAGAGGGCGGAATCGTCCTCGATCGTCTCGGGATCGCGGCCCTTGAGATTGAGCTCCGAGACCACGAGTGCCTTGATCTCCGAGCGTAGACGGCCCGGATTGCCAGCGTCCCCAACGTGCATGGTTGCCTCTGGCGTGTAGCATAGGCGCGCGCCGGCGCCCTCCGGACCGCGGTTTGTGTACCATCGCCGTTGGGTCTAAGAGCGAGCGAGCGGGACAGGAGCGACACCATGGGGACTCTGGTGAACTACGCGACGGAGAAGGGGGTCGCGCTCCTCACGTTGAACGACGCACCGGAAAACGCGTTCACGCACGAGATGTTCAAGGAGCTGGACGGTTGCATCCTCGAGGCGCGCTTCGACGACGACGTGCACGTGCTGGTTGTCACGGGACACGGCGACAAGCACTTCTCCACGGGCGCGAACCTCAACATGCTCCGCGAGGCCGACGAGACCTTTAAGTACTACTTCTATCTGCACGCGAACGAGACGCTATTGCGGCTCGAGAGCACGCCCAAGCTCGTCATCGCGGCCGTCAACGGGCAGTGCGTCGGCGGCGGTCTGGAGCTGGCCCTCGCGTGCGACATCCGGATCGCGCGGATGGGTCCGTTCGGCGTGGGACTCCCCGCGGTGAGCCTCGGCGTCGTTCCGGGCATGGGGGGGACGCAGCGGCTGTCGACGCTCATCGGAAAGGGCATGACGATGGAGCTCCTCGTCGAGGGCCGCACGCTGTCGGTGGAAGAAGCCTGCGCCACGGGGATGGTCCACAAGGCCTGGGAGACGGACACGCACGACGAATTCATGCGTCAGGTGCTCGACTACGCCCATCAGTTTTGCCCGCCGAACTACGCGGCGATGGCGGTGGGCCTCACCAAGCGCGCCGCCCAGGCGAGCGGCGAGTCGTCGCTCGAGCAAGGGCTGGCGCTCGAGCGTGAGCTACTGCAGCGACTCTCGACGTCCCACGACGCGAAGGAAGGCATCCTCGCCCTCGCCCAGAAGCGCAAGGCGACCTTCCGCGCGCGCTAGGAGCCGAAGAGGCGCGCGTAGTGGTCGGAGATGGCTTCGCCGCCGAGCTGCGAGAAGAACGTCGAGTACGCCATCCAGATGGCCAGGCCGTTCAGGTCGCGGAACATCGGGGGGAGGTAGCCCGGAGGCTTCACCACGCCGTCCGACACGCGGCGCGCGAGGACCGGGACGTCCTCGTGCGCCACCTTGCCCACGAAGAGAAAGGGGACCAGATCGAGCCGGTCGTGCTGGATGGCGCTGCGGATGAACGCGTAGTTGAGGACGATGCCCTTGCAGTAGCAGGCATCTTTGGTGAAGGGCGCACCGCCCCCTAGCACCCCGCCCCGGAAGACGCGGCGCGCGTTGTGGAAGCATTCGTCTTCCTCGTAGCCCTCGGTGCGGAACCACTCGAAGACATCGAGAAAGCTGGCGCCGTCCTCGGCCTTGTCGACGGCGAGCACGCGATCGTTGATGCGCCTGGCGCGGCGCGGATACGTGCGGAACGTGAATATCTCGAGCAGGGCGGCCAGCCCCTCCTGCACCGCCGTGGTGCGGGGCGGGCCCTTCGCGAGCCACTTGGCGACCGGCTGAGCCTGTCCGTTCAGGGACGTCGCGACGTGCACCCACCCTTCGTGCACCTCCAGGATGTCGATGTCGCGCGGGCTGAACCGCGCGCCGCTTCGCACCTTGACGTAGTCGCTGCCGGCGGCGGCGTCCGCGAGGATGCCTCCGTCCGGTTCGACGCGGACGTGCGTGTCGCCGAAGAAGGCGGCGAGTCGATCGCCCAGTTGACGCGCCGCCTCGCCGGCGTCCAGCGTCCTCGCGTAGGTCGGCGAGGTCGTGCGCGTGGGCGTCGACCACTGGTCGACGTTCGTGAGCAGACCGTAGAGCACCTGGCCGAGGTCGCGCACGGTCGATCGGCCGTCGGGGAACGTGTCCTTCGGCGAGCCGTAGAGCTTCCGCGCCCAGGCGTAGAACGCGGGCGTACCGCGCGAGGCGAGCATGCGGACGACGTCCCGGTACTCGAGCGCCGTGGCCACCATGATGCGACCGATGGCGTCCTCCGGGCCGACGTCCCGGTCGATGTCGCGGGCGATCTGCTCGAACTCTTCCACCTTCTGGCGAGAATCGAACCCGAGGTCCACCTTCTCGTAGTAGCCCTCGTCGATCCTGGGCATCTCGCGCTGCTTCGACTTCAGGAACTGCTCCTCGACGGAGGCGTCCCACCGGAGGGCCTGGAGTACGCGGATCGGCCGCTGCGCCTCGACGATGCGTTCCGCCAGGCCGGCGACGAGCTCCTTGTAGCTGCGCCACGGGCCCGCCGACATGGGCGTCAGCTCACCGCCGCCACGACGCGCTGGAGGACGTCCTCGTCGCGGACCCCTTCGGCCTCGGCGCGGTAGCTCAGCACGAGACGATGACGCAGGACCGGAACGACAAGCGCGCGCACGTCGTCCACGTCGGCGGCGGCCTCGCCGTGCAACGCAGCCCTCGACTTCGCCGCGAGCACGAGCGCCTGCGAGCCGCGCGGACCCGAGCCGAACCGGACGAGCTCGCGCGCCTCTTTCGGCGCCTTGGGGTCACCCGGACGCGTGGCCCGGCCGAGTGCCACCGCGAGCTCGACGGCCGCGTCGGTCACGGGCATGCGCGGAATGAGCGCCTGGAGGGCCCGGACCTCGTCGGTCGAGAGGACGCGCGGCACGTGCTCGACCTGGACGCTCGTCGTCCGGCGCGCGATCTCGCGCTCCTCCGAGGCGCTCGGGTAGTCGACGTGCACTTCGAGCAGGAACCGATCGAGCTGCGCCTCCGGGAGAGCGTAGGTGCCCTCCTGCTCGATGGGGTTGCGCGTCGCGAACACCTGGAAGGGATCCGGCAGAGCGTGCGTCTGCGTGCCGACCGTCACGCGCCGCTCCTGCATCGCCTGGAGCAGCGCGGCCTGTGTCTTCGGCGGGGTCCGGTTGATCTCGTCGGCGAGGACGAGGTTGTGGAAGATGGGTCCCGGCAGGAAGCGAACGACGCGACGGCTCGTGCCTCCGTCCGCCTCCTCGTGGAGCACGTCGGTCCCGGTGATGTCCGCGGGCAGCAGATCCGGCGTGAACTGGACGCGACCGAACGAAAGGTCGAGTGCCTCGGCGAGCGACGCGACAAGCAGTGTCTTCGCGAGACCGGGAACGCCGACGAGGAGGGCGTGCCCGCGCGCGAGCAGGGCCACGAGCATCAGCTCGATGACCCCCTCCTGGCCGACGACGCGAACGGCGATCGCCTCGCGGAGCTTGCGGCTCGCCTCGTGTGCCTTCTCGAGCAGCTCGGCGTCGCTCGAGGCGGGGACGCTGGTGGCCAAAGCTTCCATGTTCGGGTCGCGGAGAAGGACTCGCACGCGCCACCTCGCGTGTCAAAAGCTCCATTGGAGCCCAAGCCGAGGCCGAGGAGTGCTAGACATCCCCCCCACGTGAATCTTCCCGGGACGCCGCCCCGTGAGGCCGTCCTCCGGCCCGACCCCGGACTGGCGCGCGGACTGTGGGAGGCGCCGGCCTGGGTGTTCTATGTGGTCGCCGCGGCGGCCATCGTCGGGGGCGTCGTATGGATCGCGGCAATCGTGCGATCGCGGGGACACCGCGGGGCCGTGCGATGAGTGACGCTCCCCGCGGCCTCGGTCCGCTCACGCTCCGGCGGGCGCTTCTGGCGATGCTGCTGGCGGTGTTCGTCTACGGGGGCTTCGCGGTCTGGCGCGGGGTCGGCAAGATGGAGGGCGAGCTCACCCGGTTTCGCTGGTGGGCGTTCGCCGCGGCGTGTGCGCTCGCGTTCGGGAACTACCTCGTGCGCTGGCTCAAGTGGGAGTTCTATCTCTCGCGACTGAACATCCGCGGCGTCGGGAAGGTCGACAGCTTGCTGACGTTCCTCAGCGGCTTCGTGCTGACGGTGACGCCCGGCAAGGTGGGAGAGGTCTTCAAGTCGCTGGTCCTCTTCGAGACGCACGGTGTGCCCGTCGCCCGCACGGCTCCCGTCGTCGTCGCCGAGCGTGTCACGGACGTCATCGGCGTCGTGGTCCTCATCGTCGTCGGCTCGCTCGGGTTCTCCGGCGGGCTCGTGTGGGCTGCCCTGGGTTCGGCCGCGGTCCTGACTCTTCTCGTCGTCGTGTCTAGCAGGCGGCTGTCGCACGCTCTCATCGCGCGCATCGAGACGGGGCCGGGGCCGCTGAAGCGCATCGGCCCGAAGCTTCACGAGGCCTACGACAGCCTCGCGACGCTGATCCGGCCCTCGAACCTCGTCGCTCCGACGATTCTCTCGATCGGCGCATGGTCGCTCGAGTGCGCCGCTCTGTGGGTCATCCTGAAGGGGCTCGGCCAGTCGACCGGGATGGGGCTGGCGACGTTCTTCTATGCGACGAGCACGCTGGCCGGAGCGCTCGTGCCCGTGCCCGGTGGGCTGGGGGTCACCGAGGCGTCGCTCCAGGGCCAGATGCAGGAGCTGGGTCACGTGACGGCGGCCGCGAGCACGGCGGCGATGATCCTCGTGCGATTCGCCACCCTCTGGTTCGCGGTGCTCGTGGGATTCGTGTCGCTCTCGGTCCTCAAGCGACGGTATCCGGGGCTCCTGGGCGGCGCAGGGCCTCCAACGTCGCGGTGAAGTCGGCCGGGGGCGGGGCTTCGAAGCGGAGTCGTGCGCCCGTGCGGGGGTGGACGAGGCCGAGCAGGCGGGCGTGGAGGGCCTGATGGCCCAGACGTTCGCCGGCGTCTCGGAGGTGCGGCGACCGGGGCGGCTTGCCGTATAGCGGGTCACCGAGGACCGGTGTTCCGCTCTCCGAGAGATGGACGCGGATCTGGTGGGTGCGTCCCGTCTCGAGGGTGCACTCGACGAGTGTGGCGCCGTCGAGCGCCGCGATCACGCGCACGTGGGTCACCGCCCGCTTGCCTCGGTGCACCCGCGCCGTGAAGCGGATCCGGTCGGTCGGATGGCGCCCGTGGAGCGTCGAGAACGTGCGCGACTGCGCGACGCCGACGACGATCGCCACGTAGGCCCGGTCGATCGAGTGCTCCTGGAACTGCGCCTTGAGCCTCTCGCGCGCCTCGACGTTCCGTGCGACGACCATGACGCCGCTCGTGCCCTTGTCCAGGCGGTGCACGACGCCCGGGCGCACGTTCTCGGGCGAATCGGCGTCGCCCGCGAAGTCCTCGCGACGAAAGAGGCCCAGCGCCAGCAGACCGTTCACCAGGGTCCCCCCCGCGTGCCCGCGCGAAGGGTGAACGACGAGACCCGGCGGCTTGTCGACGACGACGATGTCCTCGTCCGAGTGGATGACGTCGAAGCGGACGTCGGCTTCCGGCTTCGCCTCGGTGGCCGCCGGTGGCTCGGGCCTCACGACCACGCGCTCGCCCCGGTGCAGCGTGGTGCTCGCTTCGCCCGGCACGCCGTCGACCGTCACGCGCCCGCGTCCGATCCACCTCTGGATCTCGGACCGCGACACCCGGAGCGCATTCGCGGCGAAACGGTCGAGGCGCGCGCCCGCGGCCTCGTCCGACACGACGAGATCCACGGCGTCCACCGGTGCCGGGGGCGCCGCGCCGGGCGTCACCAGAGCTTCGACTTGATGTGGCCCTTCGCCTTGATGAGGATGTCGACGAGAGCCCTGTCGTAGAAATTGCGGGGAAAGAGCTCGGGCGAGACGCGCCGCTTGTAGAGGGCGCGGCCCTCTTCGATCTCCTCGGCCAGCGAGTTGAAGAGGTTGTCGTTCTGGATGCCGCCCACGATCTTGTCCTCGTTGTAAAGCGAAAGATCGCTTGCGATCGCACGCGCCAAACGCCGAGCGGCTTCTTCGGTCTCGATGAGGGGCATGTGGACATGGTCGCGCGCCGCCCCGGCCGTGTCAAAGTCGCTCCCCCCTTGCGTTGGTCCCGCCGACGAGCTCTGGTAAAACCCGGCAGACGAACCCATGCATGAGCGTACGATCCCCCAGGCCATCGAGGACGCCGCGAAGGCCGACCCGACGCGCGGCTTCCGCTTCATCCCGGACACCGGGGTCCCCGGATTCGGCAGCCCCGGCGAGTCCGCCCCCCCGCCTCCTGTCGACCGCCCGGCCGCGGCCAAACAGACTCCCGCACCCGTACTCGACCAGAGCGAGGCCTCGTTCTCCTTCACGGCGATCGAGCGAGTCAGCGCGCGGTTCGGTGGGGCGCTCCAGGCCCTCGGCCTGCGCAAGGGCGATCGGGTCGCCCTCATCCTTCCGAACAACGACGACTTCGTCATGTGCTTCCTCGGTGCCATCCGGGCGGGCGTCGTGCCCGTCCCCATTTACCCACCCCTCGCGCTCGGTCAGCTCCAGGCGTACGTGGACAACACACGCCACATCGTGGCGAAGAGCGGCGCCCGAGCGCTCGTGACGACGACGAAGATCAAGCGAATGCTCGGAACCGTGCAGGCGGCCTGTCCGGCGCTCGAGCAGGTGGTCGCCATCGAGGGCATCCGCGAGTCGACCGAGCCTCTCAAGGCCGAGAAGATCGGCCCGGACGACGTCGCCTTCCTCCAGTTCACGAGCGGATCCACGTCGCGGCCCAAGGGAGTGACGCTGACGCACGCCAACCTGGCCGCGAACATCAAGTGCATCATGAACGACGGCCTGCGCATCCGCCCCGAGGACGTCGCGGTCTCGTGGCTGCCGCTCTACCACGACATGGGGCTCATCGGGTTCGTGCTGGCGCCGCTCTACCACCGCGTGCCCGTCGCCTATCTGCCGCCTCTCCTCTTTCTCAAGCGACCGGTGTCGTGGTTCCAGGCGTTCACGCGGTACGGCGGGCACATCGCGTACGCGCCCAACTTCGGGTACGCGCTCTGCGTCAAGCGCATCAAGGCGGCGGAGCTCGAGGGGCTGGACCTCTCGACGTGGCGCGTGGCCGGCTGCGGGGCCGAGCCGATCCGGCCGGAGACGCTCGAGGGCTTCGCCGACGCGTTCTCGCGCATCGGGTTCCGGAAGGAAGCGCTCTATCCTTCCTACGGGATGGCCGAGGCGTCGCTCGCGGTGGCGTTCACGGAGCTCGGCGAAGGGATGAAGGCGATCGCCGTCGACGGTCCCACCCTCTGGGAGACCGGTGAGGCGAAGCTCGTCCCCGAGGACCACGAGAACGCGGTGCGGCTGGTGTCGTGCGGGCGGGAGTTTCCGGACCACAAGATCCGCGTCTTCGATCCGGTGGACACGATGAGCGACCTTCCCCTGCCCGAGCGCCGCGTGGGCGAGCTCCGCATCTCCGGTCCTAGCGTCATGCGCGGCTACTGGGAGGACGCCGAGCGCACGCGCGAGTCCTTCGCCGGGGCCTTCCTGAAGACGGGGGATCTCGGCTTCTTGAGCGACGGGCACGTGTTCGTGTGCGGGCGGAGCAAGGAGGTCGTCATCGTGAACGGCCGGAACTACTACCCCCAGGACATGGAGTGGGAGGCCGGGAAGGTCGACGGCGTTCGCAGGGGCAACGTGGTGGCCTTCGGGTCGCGCGACCCGAGCGGGGTCGAGCGCGATCGCGAGCGCGTCGTGCTGGCCTTCGAGGTGCAGGAGGCCGAGCGACTCGCGCAGTCCGCGAAGCTCTGCACCGAGGTGAGAAAGACGGTGCAGGAGGGCATGGGGCTGACGCTCGACGACGTGGTGGCGCTGCCCCCCGGCGCTCTCCCGAAGACGTCGAGCGGCAAACTCCAGCGCGCAAGGACGCGCGAGCTCTACGAGACCGGCGAGCTTATGGGACGGATGCCGGCGCGCGACGCGAACAAGGTGGATCTCGCGAAGCACGCCGCGCTGAGCCAGCTCAGCTACCTGAAGCTCGCGGTCCTGGGTGGACGAAAGCGAAAAGACTGAATTAGAACTCCTTGCACCTTAGAATCGTTATCGTTACAGTGTCTGCGTGATGCGCGAAGCCGAGAGAGCCGACGTCATGCTGCTTCATCTGAAGCGTGCGGGGCTCAAGCTCACGCCGCAGCGAATCGCGATCGTGCGCCTGTTCGCGGGGGACGCGTCGCATCCCACCGCTCAAGACCTCTACGAGCGGCTGCGCCCGAGCTTCCCCTCGATGAGCTTCGCCACGGTCTACAACACGCTCGACACCCTCGCCCACACGGGCCTTGCGGGGACCGTGCGTCTGCCCGGCAAGCGAGGCGACGCCGCGCGGTTCGACCCCAACACCGCACCGCACCACCACGCGGTGTGTGACGAATGCGGGGCAGTGCTCGACATCGCGGCGGGCACTCTTGCTCCGGCGCCCGGCGCCGTGAAAAAGCTTCGAGGAGTCGCACCCGGCTTCTCGGTCCGCGCGGTAGAGCGCATCTACCGCGGCCTCTGCGCGACGTGCGCGCGGCAGCAGCACCCGGAAATGGCAACGAAAAGGAGACACTCATGACCAAGTCGCTTCAGGGAACCAAGACCCACCAGAACCTCAAGGAGGCCTTTGCCGGCGAGTCGCAGGCAAACCGCCGCTACCTCTATTTCGCGAAGGTCGCCGACGTGGAGGGCTACCCGGAGATCGCCGGCAACTTCAAGGAGACGGCCGACGGTGAAACGGGCCACGCGCACGGCCACCTCGACTTCCTCAAGCAAGTCGGAGATCCGGCGACGGGCAAGCCCATCGGCAACACGGAGAAGAACCTCCTCAGCGCGGTCGCGGGCGAGACGTACGAGTACGAGACGATGTACCCCGGCATGGCCAAGTCCGCGCGCGACGAAGGCTTCGACGACGTCGCCGAGTGGTTCGAGACGCTCGCAAAGGCCGAGAAGAGCCACGCGGGCCGCTTCACCAAGATGCTCCAGGTCCTCAAAGGCTGAGATTTGAGCCGCCAAGGCGCGAAGACGCCAAGAGAAGAGAGGTGCAGGAAAAACCTCCTCTCGCGTCTTCGCGGCTTGGCGGCCATCTCCACTCAATGGCCAAGATCGACACCCATCCGAAGGAGCCGCCGGCGCTCGATCCGAACAGCGATCGGTACTGGGACGCCCGCGATCTCGAAACCGAGATGCGGCGGACGTTCGAGATTTGCCACAACTGCCGGATGTGCGTCGGCTACTGCGGGACCTTCCCTGACCTCTTCGCCAGGGTCGATCGCGACATCGAGAAACGCGGCGCCACCGGCTCGGAGCTGCTCGACGCGGACGGCTTTGCCAGTGCGACTGAGCTCTGCTGGCAGTGCAAGCTTTGCTACATCAAGTGCCCATACACCAAGGACGAAGGCCACGAGTGGATGGTCGACGTGCCGCGACTCCTCACGCGCGAGAAGGCGCAGCGGGCGAGACGCAACGGCGTGACCCTGCAGGATCGCGTCCTCGGCGAGCCGCAGCTCTTGGGTCAGCTGACGGCGGGCCCCCCGGCCCGCATCGCGAACTTCGTGAACGCCAATCGCCTGGTCCGGAAAGCCATGCAAGTGACCGCCGGCATCGCGGCTGAGTTCCCGCTGCCGACGTTCGGGGAGACGAGCTTCGCCCGCTGGCTCGAGCGACACGATCCCCTCCCCGGCGCCGGGTCCCAGGGGACCGTCGCGCTCTTTGCCACGTGCCTGGCGGACTACAACTTCCCCCACATCGCGGCGAGCGCCGTGCGCGTGCTCGAGAAGAACGGCTGGAACGTCGTCCGTCCGGAGCAGACCTGCTGCGGGATGCCCAACCTCGACGGAGGCGACATCGAGGCCGCCAAGGCGAAGGCCCGCATCAACGTCGAGTCCCTCTCACGCGAGATCGATCGGGGACACACGGTCGTCTCCCTCCAGCCGACGTGCGGGTACATGGCCCGGAAGGAGTGGCCCGATCTCCTCGGGACGAAGGACGCCCGCAAGGTCGCCGAGGCGACGGTCGACGTGATGGAACTGCTCGAGCGTCAGCGACGCGCGAAGACGTTCTCCCAAGACTTCAAGAAGGGGCTGGGGCGTGTGGCCTACCACGCGGCCTGCCACCTGAGGGCGCAGAAGATCGGCTACCCGGCGGTGCGCGTGATGAACGCGCTGCCCGAGACGGAGGTCGAGGTGGTCGAGCAGTGCTCGGCGGTCGACGGGACGTGGGGGATGAAGGCGCAGCACTACGAGATGGGGCGGCGCTACGCGCAGAAGCTCACTCGAGGGATCGACCAGGTCGCGCCTCGCGTCGTGGTGACCGATTGCGCGCTCTCCGCCCGGCGCATTCTGGCGGAGAACGGCATCGCACCGCTGCACCCGGTGGAGGCCCTCGCCGAGGCGTACGGCCTCTCGCCGGACGTCCGATGAAGCCCATCGATCGCGGCGAGATTCTCGGGCTCGCGGACTACGAGGCGATCCGCGAGCGCTTCCGCGGGCGGGTCATCGCCGAGAAGAAGCTCCGGCGCGTGAGCGTGGGCCCCTACGCGAGTGCGGTCTTCGAGAACCGAGACACGGTGCTCCTTCAGATTCAGGAGATGCTACGAACCGAGCGAATCACGCGCGCTCAGGCGATCCAGCACGAGATCGACACGTACAATGAGCAGATCCCCGGCGACGACGAGCTCTCGATCACGCTGATGATCGAGATCGAAGACCACACGGAGCGCGAGGCGTTCCTCCAAGCGGCGGTCGGCTTCGAGAATCACGTCTGGTTGGTCGCCGGCACCGCGCGCGTCCAGGCTCACGGGCCCCCTCGCGGGAGCGAGGCATCGGAGCGGACGACGGCCGTGCACTACCTCAAGTTCAACCTTCCCACGGCGATCGCGACGGGACTACGAGGATCGGTAGCCACGCGCGACGCGCAGCAACTGGCGCTCGAGATCGACCACCCGGCCTACGCCGCTCGGTCGACTCTTCGACCCGAGACTCTCGCCAGCATCGCCGAGGATCTCGAGGGCTGAGAGATTGAGAGAGCCGCCAAGCCGCGAAGACGCCAAGAGATTTTTTGGCCGGCTGATATCCCCAACAAATCTCCCTCCCTTGGCGTCTTCGCGGCTTAGCGGCTCTCTATGCAGCGTCGACAGCGACTGGCGGCTCACGGAGCGGGGTGAGGTCGATGCCGCGGGCGTTGACCTTGCGGACGTAAGCGATCATCACGACGCCGTAAACGAAGAGGGCGATGCACGACCACTGCGCCGGCGTGAGACCGGCGTCGCGAGGGTCGCCGCCCTGGCTCTCGGGGACGCGAAGGAAGTCCATCGCGAAACGGACCGGCGCGTAGGCGAGCGCCGAGGCGATGACGTACGTGCCGATCGCGAGGCGGCGCCGCCAGGTCAGGACGAAGCAGGCGACCAGGATGACCGTGAAGAGAAACTCGAGGAAGCCCAGGTCGAAGCGCGGATCGTGACCTCGAATGAGCTCGATGAAGCCGATCTTCGTGACGATGCCCTCCCCCGGGCGCAGCGGATAGGCCACCGCGAGCAGCGTGTCAGCCGCCGCACGAGCGCCGGGGTGGTCGTGCACCGTCGCGCAGCCGGCCCGCCCGAAGGCCCAGCCGATCGGAAACACCGAGAGAACGAGGTCGGCGAACGGAAGAATGGGGACCGGTGCGGGCCGCTTGCGCAGCCGGCCGTTCTCGATCACGAGGTACTTCCAGAGCAGGATGCCGACGAGCGCGCCGACGAAGCCCCCGAACGAGCTGAGCCCCGTCCACGGCAAGAGGAGCGACCACGGCGCCCGGACGACCTCGTCCCAGTGGTAGAAGATCGAGTCGAGCACGTGGGAGAGCAGGAACGCCGACACGAGCATCCACGTCACGAACGAGTTCAGCTTCACGACGTCGTAGCCGAGGTTCTGCGCGCGGCGCGTCGTGATCGACGTACCGACGAGAACTCCAGTGGCCACGAGGATGCCGAACGGATGAAGCGGCAGCGGGCCCACGTGCAGGTCCGGAACGTGGATGTAGGGGATCATGAAAAGGGGTGCACCGACGTCTATCGCATTCCCCGCGGACGCGCATGTCATCCTGAAGGGCTCCAAAAGAAACGGCGCGAGCGCCCGCCCACGCCGGGCAACCGTCCCGGTGTCACGCCCGGTTGACGCGCACCTTCGGCTTGGCGCCGAGTAGAGCGAGCTGCCCGCAGGCGGCGCTCACGTCGTCGCCGCGCCTCCTCCGGATGAAGCAGGAGTAGCCGGCGTCGCAGAGCACCTTCTGGAAGAGAAGCACGCCCGCGAGGTCGGGCGGCCCGAGGGAGCTCGCCTCGATCGGGTTCATCGGGATGAGGTTCACCTTCACCGGGAGGCCCCGGAGAAGCGCCGTGAGCTTCCGGGCCTCGGCGGGCGTGTCGTTCCGGCCCGCGACGAGCGTGTACTCGATGGTGATGCGTCGCCGGCGCGGAAGCGGGTAGGCGCGCAGCGCGTCCATGAGCACGGGCAGCGGATATTTCTTGTTGATCGGCATGAGACGGCCGCGCGTCACGTCGTCGGCCGCATGGAGAGACACCGCGAGGCCGATGTTGCCTCCGAAGTCGGCACCCAGGCGTGCGATCTCGGGCACGAGGCCGCTCGTCGAGACCGTGATGCGCCGAGCCGAGAGCGCCGTCCCCTCCGGGTGCGTCAGGAGCCGCAGAGACCGCGACGTCGCGGCGTAGTTGTGCAGCGGTTCGCCCATGCCCATGTACACGATGTTGCGCAGGCGCTCGTGTGGGCCAAGCCGCGATCGGCCGACCGCCACCTGGGCCACGATCTCGTCGGCGCCGAGGTGGCGCCTCAGGCCGGCCACGCCGCTCGCGCAGAACACGCAGCCCATCGCGCAGCCGACCTGCGTCGAGATGCACTGGGTGACGCGGATCGGGCCGCCGGCCTCCGGTGTCGGCTCGCCATCCTCCTCGTCGTCGACCGCCGCAGCCGCGTCGGCGTCGTCGTCGTTCGAGGTCTCGGTCACGGGGGACGGCAGCGCGCCCTTGGTCCCCGGAGCGCTGGGGATGAGGACGGTCTCGACCGTCGCGCCATCCCGGAACCGCACGAGGAGCTTGCGCGTGTCGTCCGCGGCGCGGCGTTCGTGAGCCACGTCGATCGTGCCGGCGATGCCCAGAGACGCTAGCTTAACCCGCAGCGCGACCGGAAGGTCCGTCATGCGATCCGGATCGAGCACGCCGCGCGCGTGGATCCACCGAAAGACCTGGCGACCGTGGAAGGCCCGTCCGCCCAATGGGCGGATCGCCTCCGTCCATTCCTCCGGCGTGAGAGACAAGGGCTCGTTCATCCGCCGCGCTTTGCCTCTTCCCAGTACCGATCGAGCACCTCGAGCGGCAGGTGGCGCTCTCCCCCTCCCGCCTCTCCCCATCCCCCGTGCTCCTCGCGCACGCGCTTCTCGACATGCGCGAACCGGGTCGTAAACTTGTCGATCGTCCGCCGCAGCGCCCCCTCCGCATCCAGATCGAGGTGCCGCGAGAGGTTCACGAGGGCGAAGAGGACGTCCCCCATCTCGTCCTCGATCGCGCCCGGTTCGCCGAGGTCGATCGCCTGGTCGAGCTCCGCCAGCTCTTCGGCCACCTTGGCTCGCGACCCTCGCCGGTCTTCCCAGTCGAACCCCACCCGCGACACCTTCTCGCCGATCCTTTGCGCACGGGTGAGGGCCGGCATGCTGCGCGGCACGCCGCCCAGGACTCCGCGCTGGCCCTTCTCCTGCGCCTTGAGCTTCTCCCAGTTGCGCAGGACCTCGTCGGCGTCCTTGGCGCTGAGGTCCCCGAAGACGTGCGGGTGGCGGCGCACGAGCTTGTCGACGATGCCCTCGACGACGTCGTCGATCGCAAAGGCTCCCTCCCGGCGCGCAAGCTCCGCCTGGAAGACCACCTGCAGGAGCAGGTCTCCGAGCTCCTCCCGGAGCGCCGCACGGTCGCGCGAATCGATGGCGTCGATCACCTCGCACGCCTCCTCTAGGACGTACTTCCGCAGCGTCTCGAGCGATTGCTCGCGGTCCCACGGGCAGCCGTCAGGTCCGAGGAGCCGCTGCATGACCCCGACGAGGCGCGCGAGCGTCGTGCCGTCCTGCAGCGCGAGCGCAGGCACCGGGCGAGCCGTGTCTTCGCGAAACGGCGCCACTCCCCCTTCGGGCTCAGGCTTCGCTTCAGGCATCGCGTGAGGCAGGCTACATTGGCCCCGGCGAATGTCGAACGCGTCCGCCCCCCATTCGTCCAGACCTCCGGTGATTCACGTCACGTTCCGGCGTGCGATTGCGCTGGGGACCGGGGCGCTGCTGTTGGGCATCGCGTACGTCCTGCGCGGGGTCATCGTCCCGCTCTTCTTCGCGTTTCTGCTCGCGTACGCCCTCGACCCGTTCGTCGACCTGCTCGAGGCTCGCAAGGTGCCGCGGACGCTCGCCGCGCCCTTGGTGATGCTGGGAATCGCCGGCGTCCTCGGGCTGGTCCTGATGTACGCGATCCCCATGTTCATCGACGAGCTGCGCGTGGCGGCGGCGGACCTGCCGTACCAGCTCCGGGGACTCGAAGGCCGCGTCGAACCGTGGCTCTGGCAGAACCTGCACTTCAAGCCGCCGCACACGATGACCGAGCTCGGGATGGAGCTAAGGGACAAGGTCCAGGCGCAGTTCCCGGATCTCATCAGCGCCGCCAGCGTCGCTCTCTTCGGGACGCTCAGCTATCTCGGCGTCGTCCTCAGCGCGCTCATCATCCCCGTCTTCGCGCTGTACCTGCTCATCGACTTCGACCGCATCGTGGCGCGCGCCGGGCAGCTCGTCCCGCGGCGGTGGTACCCCCAGGCGGCGGACGTCGCCCGGCAGGTGCACCGGACGCTCAAGGGGTACGTGCGCGGGCAGCTCACCGCGAACATCGTTCTCGGGGCGCTCTACGCGGCCGGGCTTCGCCTCGTGGACATCCGGCTCGCGGTGGCCATCGGCGTCATGACCGGGATGCTGGCGTTCGTGCCGTACATCGGGTTCGGGTGCGGGCTGCTCCTGGCGCTGTCCATCGCGGCGCTCGACTGGCAGGGACCGGGGCGGCTGCTGGCGGTTCTCGTGGTGATGCTGGGCGTCCAGGTGCTCGACGGGCTGGTGATCACTCCGCGGATCGTGGGGCGCTCGGTCGGGCTCGCGCCGCTCGAGGTCCTTCTGACGATGATGGCGGCGGGGACGCTGTTCGGGTTCCTCGGGGTGCTGCTGGCGGTGCCGCTCGGTGCCGTGGTGAAGATCCTGGTGCAGCGCACGGTGAAGGCATACCTGGGGTCGAATTTTTACCAGGACGCGCCGGTGGATGGGACGTGATTTGGGGAACGATCCGCTGAACGCTTGCCGGGTTGGAACCGCGGAGGCGCAGAGGACGCGGAGGCGGCATCTCGTCCACTCCGCGCCCTCGGCGCCTTTGCGGTTCACAAACCCCTATCGACCCAACCGCCGTCCACGGTTGCTCCTTTTCGCGTCGCCATGCGCAGCGGCGCTCGATCTTCGAGACCGTCGGCTGCCTCACGCCCTGCTTGCCGGCGAGATCGACCTGCGCGATGCGACGCTTCTCCCGAAGCTCTCTTCGCACCGAAAGTTGCGAGACCTCGCTCTCCATGTTCCCCACCGCGGAAGTGCGGGATGCACGACGCGACAGCCTGGTGTTCACACGTCGGCATAGAGGGCTTCACTCGATGGAAGACGACGTTGCACAGCGCCGATGACGCCTCTTATGGGTTCGACAGTCCGTCCTTCACACGGCAGAAGTGCACACTGCTGGACACGACAGGAACCATTGCCAAGCTGTGCAACGTGGGTTGTCGTCTCCGAAAGTATGGACTGTCGCCCTTGGAAGAGCGTCCTTCCGAGCTCGACAAGGTCACCTACCAAGCTCGGATGACGTCAATGCTGAACGCTCCATTGTGGCCTACACATGTGAGCAATGCGCTCAGCACGACATGGAAGTGTTCCCTGCACTGCGCGGAAGATCGATCTGCTGGGCACGAGAGACTGGCCTACCAAGGACAGCAACATGTCCTGTCGCGTGGTGAAGTGCGTGCTGGCGCGTCGAGAGACGCTTGCCTTCAATTGATTACAACACAATAGACGTCTCTACGGGCCACATCAGGGCTCGGCCCAAGTTGGGACCGCAAAGGCGCGGAGGGCACTAAGGGGGAGCGAGCGTACGGTGCGGAGATCGTCCTGACACCAACCGACCACGCCCTGGCCGGCGCGGTCGTACGCGCCGAGGCCATCGAAGCCTGCGGAGTTCAATAGCGCTCGCGCAGCCGAAAATGCGGTGATCGCTGGGGCCGCACGGCGACGCGTGCTATTCGAGGCGCCCTGACATGGATTGGACCGGTAAACACGCCCTCGTGACGGGCGGCGCGGGCTTCATCGGAAGCCACGTGACCGACTCGCTCCTCGCCGGCGGCGCGCGAGTCACTGCGTACGACAATTACACGACGGGCTTCCGCGAGTTTCTCCCGCCGCGCGATCGTCTGCGCGTCGTCGAGGGCGATCTGCTCGATCGGGCGCGGGTCGACGAGGCGATGCGCGGCGTTGACTTCGTCTTTCATCTCGCGGCGAACGCGGACATCAAGGACAACCTGAAGGATCCGCGGCGATGCATCGATCAGAACGTCGTCGTCACACAGAACGTGCTCGAGGCGATGCGGTCCACGGGCGTGCGCGACATCGTGTTTTCGTCCACAGGCTCCGTGTACGGCGAGTCCGCGACGTTCCCGACTCCAGAAGACGCGCCGTTTCCGATCCAGACGTCCCTCTATGCGACGTCGAAGATCGCCGCCGAGGGCCTCCTGACGTCCTACGTCCTGGGCTTCGGGCTGAGGGCGTGGATCTTCCGGTTCGTCTCGGTGCTCGGTCCTCGCTACACCCACGGCCACGTGATGGACTTCTGGCGCAAGCTGAAGCGCGACCCGTCGCGCCTCGATGTGTTGGGCGATGGACGCCAGCGAAAGAGCTACCTTCACGTGAACGACTGCGTTGCCGCGATCTTTCTCGCCGTCGATCGCGCGGAGGGCGCGATCAACATCTATAACCTCGGGCACGACGAGTCGATCGTCGTCGATCAGAGCATCGCCATCATCAGCCGTACGCTCGGCGTTTCGCCGCGCCTCGAATACACGGGTGGCCAGCGGGGCTGGGTCGGCGACAGCCCGCGCATCGAACTCGACATCGGGCGCATCCGCGCCCTCGGCTGGGCGCCAACGAAGAGCATCGACGAGAGCATCGTCGAGACCGTGCGCTTCGTATCGGCGAACCCGTATGCCGAACGTCGCGGATAGCTCGTTCCGGTCGTGTGGTAGTCCCTACGCCGGATGCCGCAGCGTTCGGGCGGAGAGTCTCTCAGAACAGATAGCGCTCGCCGGTATCGCAGAGCACCGTGACAACTACCCCTGTCGCGAGGCCAGCGGCGACCTCGCAGGCGGCGTGCACGTTGGCGCCCGACGACGGGCCCACGAGCAGTCCCTCTTCTCGTGCGAGGCGCTTCGCCATGCGCTCGGCGGCCACGTCCGTGACGGTGATGATGCGATCGATCACGGTGCGGTCGACGATCTGCGGGACGAAGCCGGCGCCGATGCCCTGGATGCCGTGCATCGCGGCCGGCTTGCCGCTGAGGACGGCGCTTGCAGCGGGCTCCACGGCGACGATGAGGACGTTTGGCTTCTCGCGCTTGAGGACGTGCCCGACGCCCGTGATGGTGCCGCCGGTTCCCACGCCGGTGACGAATGCGACCAGTTCGTCCCCCACAGCGTCGATGATCTCGCGGGCCGTCGTGCGTTCGTGCGACTCCGGGTTGGCGGTGTTCTCGAACTGACGCGGCATGAAGGAGCTTGGCGTCGAGCGCGCGATGGCCTCGGCACGCGCGACCGCCCCGGCCATTCCCTGGTCGGCCGGGGTGAGGACAATCTCGGCGCCGTAGGCGCGCAGGACGTAGCGTCGCTCGAGGCTCATGTCCTCGGGCATGACGAGCACGCAGCGATACCCGCGCACGGCGGCGATCATCGCCAGGGAAATGCCCGTGTTGCCGCTCGTGGCCTCGACGATGACGGCGCCCTTCGAGAGATTCCCGGAGCGTTCGGCCGCGTCGACCATCGCGAGGGCCGGGCGGTCCTTCACGCTGCCGCCGGGGTTCCTCACCTCGAGCTTGCCCACGACGGCGGCCCTCCCCTGCGGCCCGATGCGCGAGAGGCGGACAAGAGGCGTGCGACCGACGAGGTCGAGCACGGTCGCGGCAATCGCCTGGCTCATCTGCGCTTGCCCCATGACGCAGGCATCGCCGTCACGGTATCAGAAGACCCGCTGGGTGACCTTGATCGTGTCGCCCGCCTGAAGCGGGATGTCGCCCATCTTTCCGTCCGTGATGTCGTCGAGGCTCACGGTCGCCGTCACCGTCTTGTTCGGACCGACGAGACGGGTGATGACGACGCGGTCGCCATCGGCGAGCGGTGTCAGGCCGCCCGAGAGCGAGATGGCATCGACGAGCTTCATGCCCTCGGACCAAGGGAGGCTGCCCGCCTTCTGCACAGCGCCAATGACGCTCACTTTCTTCGAGTTATATTGTTTGACGACGAGCGTTACCTGCGGATTGCTGAGGATCTTCTTGCCCTCGAGCTCCTTCTTGATGAGCTCCTCGATCTGCTGAGGCTCGAGCCCCGCAACCGTGAGCCGATCCACGTACGGAAAGTCTACCGTTCCGTCCGGTTGAATCCGGTATTCCTTCGGAAGATCCTTCTCGCCGAGGACAGAAACCTCGAAAAGGTCTCCGGGGCCGACCACCGTGCTCAGAGACGGCGGAGGGAGATGTGGAGGGCCCGGATGCGCGTGGCCGCACCCCAGGCCCGCCAGCGGCCCAAAGCCCAATGCCGCCACAAACATGGCGGTCAAGACACGTCGGGCCAAGGCTTCCTTCTATTCGTTGCGCGGTAGCCGATACCCATGCGAGAGATTCGACCGGTCCGGAATCACATGAACCAGCGCACCCCGATGTACGCTTCGAACCGGTTCCAGGACATATCGTAAAATGAACTCTCTTGTTCGTTGGCGAAAATCTGCGCGTCGCTGAAGTTGGCCGTGTACCGCAATGTCGCGTTTAGCCCGAACGTGTCGGTGAAGCGGTATTCGCTGAACAACGTCGCATCGACCCGCTTGTCCGTGAAGGCCGAGTGTCGTAACTGGCCGTCCAAGGGCCCCCCCACGCTTCCCCAAATGATGTTTGGATATTCCACCGCACCAACACCACCCTCGAGCGTAACGAGCGCACGCCCGGCGAAGAAATACGAGAACTTGAGGTATCCTCGATCGCTTCCGTAATAGTCGCCGAGGTAGCTGTTGACGAAATCGCGTGTGTAACCAACCGCGATTGACGAAAGGGCGAGCCCCACGTCCGAAGCGGCCGCAACCCCAGGGCTCGCCGCGAGAAACCATTTCAGCTCCGCCTGGCCAATCACACTGTCGTATTGGGGCTGCGAAGAAAACGTGTTGGCGTAAAATCCGGCACCCCACCCCACCATGGCCAGGGCAGTGAACCGATCCGTGATCAGACCGTTGAACCCGATCCGAGCCCGAACGGGCGTAGAGTCAACGAGCCCCGACTGGAGTGCCACACTCTGGTTTGCGTACGAGGTGAATCCAAGAGTCGCATCGTAGACCAACGCCGTACGCGGCCGAAACTTCCAACGTCCACGCGTATAAATTTGGTGCGTGTAATTGTCATATGGGGTGCCGGCGCTGTCTTCGAAAATCGTATCGTGAAACTGGTAGCCGAAGCGCCAGTCCAACGTTCCGACTCCGCCTCCGGGCTGCGCGACCAGTTCGCCGCCTACCCCCACGTCATCCCGATTGAATGATTGATTCGGGTCGGCCAGCGCGTAGTTCGGCATGAGCGAGCGCGCATAGTTGGCATAGAGACTAGCGCCCCAGGGGCGACTAGGGAGGATGTCGAGGCGCGCGTCGGCAGCGCCACCGATATTGTCCTGCTTCGAAACGTCGTTTTGCGGCTGCGAAGCATCGCTCCCCAAGCCGACAAACGCGTGATACGTGGCATTCACGCCAGCCCGGAAGGCAACCGTGGGTAGCTCACCATCTCGACGTTGAGGCCCCAACGTGGACACATACAGCGAAGGGGTCACCCGAAAGGCCAGAGCGGGAATCGGCGGCGTGTTGGGGGGGCCGTTGTCGGCGCCCTGCTTGTCGCTTCGAAGAAACCAGTTCGAGTCGTAGCCAAACTCGCCCGCAATCCCCGGGTGGATCTCGAGGTCACCCGTTCGAATGCCTATGCCCTCGTTGTAGCGACGGTCTTGCAACCACTGCGGCGTGCCCGACGTGGCGGTGAACTGCGGCTGCGCCGCAACCGTTCGCGAAGCCAGGAAGGCTAAGGCGCCAACGCAGGATGCAAGGCCTCTCTTGATCATGGCGGGGCGAGGGTACACCAAGCTACGGCAGAGCTACTGCTAAACGCGAAGCGAACGCTCGCGGAGTGGGCCACGAATACATGGCCTGTGGTTACTGCGACGGGGAGACCGCTTGCGGAGGCCCCGAGATGAACGTACTGCCCGTATCCGGGTACGTCGTCGTATCCTCCGCCGGAAGGTCCGGATTAATATCGGCGGTGACCTGCGTTTGCCCGACGAAAGCAACCTCTTCGCCAAGGCACTGATTTGCTTCGGCCACGAGCTGCTCCGAGCGCTGGCGAAGCACGGTCATGATGGTGAACTCGTGATTGCTCAGCTCCGAGTCGTTACGCTGGACCGCCGCCTGAAGAGCGCTCTGGCGGTCCTTCGCGGTGCGCCCCGCGACGTCGATCTGAGAGAGCTTATCGTTCAGGCACAGCGACTTCACGACGTCGCGCGCGGTTCTCGCTCGTTCCAACTGACGCCTTACCGCACCGGAGGCCTGGTCCAGCCTCGTCAGAATGGCGTCCGCTTGCGCGAGCTCGTCCTTCGGCGACAGCTGCACCTTTTGCTGGAACCCGACTTGAGCATCGGCAGTGACGCTCGCTCCGCCCGACTGCGCAGTCGCGGAACCTGCAACGCCAAGCACCAGCCCCGTTACGGCCATCCCCCTAAGAATCGCGGCAGCGCGCATATTCGTGGCCTCCCGAAGACTGCTTCCGTCGCAAACTTAGCGGCCGAGATGCGGGCTTGTCAACCTACGTCCGTTGCCCCGGCTGCTACATCGACCGACAGCGGACTCGACCGACGAGCTACTGACGACCGCAATGTCCGTTGCCTCGTACACGTACGCCATTCAGGGACTTGACGCGTCGCGCCCCAAATCTCAACGAGTCTCTCATCTCTCAACGATCTCTCAACGAACCGAGCCCGGCGAGGGTGGCGCGGAGCGCAGCGGCGGGGGAGCTGGGGCCCGCACGAGGGCCGAAGGCCTGAGTGTGGGGGCGACCCCGCCGCGAGCACCGTGCCACCCGCGTCGGGCGATCCTCACCCGCCTTGTTTCACGAAGTTGAACGGCACACTGATGGTGGACCCGTTCGACCCGGGCGCGTCGAACTTCGCCCTGCGCGCCACCGAGGTAATGCAGCTCGCCACCCCCGGCGAGATACCGCTGTTGCTCGCGACGCTCGCCGAGTCCACCTCGCCGCTCGGAGCGACCTTGATCATGATGACGATGCGCCCCGACTGCGTCGGATCGGACTCGAGCCCCTTCTGGTAGCAGCGCTTCGCGCCCGGGTGGATCTGGCTGCGGATGATGGCCTCGGCGTTCGACACCGGAACGCTCATCGACGAGCCGCCGTACTGCACCTCACCCACGGGGACGACCTTCACGGCCACGCCGGCGCCCGGCCCGACGCCGCCGGTCTCGCCGCCTCGCAGACCTTGCAGGCCGCCGCCGGTCTGGCCGGGATGAATCGGGCCTCCGGCGCCGCCGGGGAGGTTCAGGCCGTTGCCGCTCTGGTTGCTGATGCCGCCCTGCCGGTTGGCGAGGCTGTTCAGGTCGACTGGCGCGCCGTTGTCGTCCTTCATCGCGCCTGCGAGTGCGGCGCCGCCGGTCAGCGACGCGAGGATCGCGATGCGCGCCTGGTCGGCCTCGTTGAGCAGGCCCTGGACCACCTTCGCGCTCGGAGCGTTGGCCTGCTGCGGGGCCTGGACCTGCTGCTTGGGGGCCTGCGTCGGGGTGGGCGCCGTGTCCGTCGACGTCGCGGTGGACGTCGGCGTCTCGGGCGTCTCGACGGGCGGGGGTACCGTCTTCGACACAAGCTCGAGCAGGCTCGCGCTGAGGTCGTCGCTGACGACGGGGTCCATCCAGTCGCTGTACATCGCGCCGACGAGGCCGAAATGGACGAGGAAGCTGAAGGCCGCGATGATCGTCAGGCTCCAGTCGATCTGGCTTGCGACGCCGCCCTTGACCGAGAGCGGGAGCTGCGGCCGCGGCTGCGGCGGCGGCGGAGCGACGAACTGGAAGAGGAACGTCGTCTCGCCGATGACGATCTTGCCGCGCGCTTCTTCGGTCAGGCGGACCTGATAGGCCGGGCCGACGCGCTTCGCCTGGCCCTTCAGCGCGGCGAGATCGGTGATGCCCGTCGCCAGCGCGACGCGGCCGGTCATCCCCTCGAGGAAGTTGAGGTAGTAGTCGCCGCCGATGAGCTCGAAGAGCTTGTACTGGGTCGGCAGATTGGCCTGGACGACGAACGTCGACTTCTCGCTTGGCCCCACGGTCACGTGGGTGCGCTGCTTGACGACCCGCTCTTCGAGAATGCGGCCACCGACCACGAGGCCGATGCGCAGGACCTTGGGGCCCGCGGACATCTGCATGGCCCGCATGACCGCGGTCATCTGGCCCGGGCGGCCGGAGGGCGGCTGCGCGCCGGGTCCCATCCCCTGGTTCATGTGCGACATCCGGTAGGCGCCTTTCTCAGAAGACTCGTATTGGACGCTCGCGACAGCGCGAAGTTCCCCCGTCAGTGGTCGAGGTTACACGATGCTCGTCACTTCGTCACATCTCGAAACGCTCGCTACGGACTCCAGGCGGACGACCAGGCGGTCGACGGCTGCGAGGCGGTCGCGGACGATACGCCGGGCGCGGACGTGGACGGCGTAGCAGAATGCGGTTCCCGCGATGCCGACGGCGAGGGCGCTCAAGGCGCTCACGATGGCCTCGCGGGTGCCCACCGGCGCGTCGTCGTCCGAGGGGGCCGAGAGGCCCTGGACGAGGGCGATCGACGCCAGCAGAAAGCCCGCGCTCGTAGCGACACTTGCGCACACACGCGGTATCCGGGCCCAGCGCTGAGCACGTCCGTCCAGCTCGGTGAGCTGCTCGTTGACCAGGGCGTCGCGCACGGGCCCCTCGGTGGCAAACGCCGACAGAAGGTCACGCTCCCAGTCGAAGCGATCGTCGGCGGCGATGACCTCACGAAGCCTCGCGCACACCACCGGGGCGTCGTCTCCCTTGAGCGCATCGAGGAGCACGCCCGGGTGAAGGGCGGTCACGTCCACCGCCTGCGTCAGACGCCGGGCGCTCGCCACGATGCAGACGACCGCGACCAGGCACGAGAGGATCGTCAACACACGCTCAGAACGGGTCCTTGTGCACGGCCTCCTCGATGCGATCGAGGAAAGGCTGGCGGAGCTCGGCCAGGGTGAGCTTGGGCTGGATCTTGGCCACGTCGACCGCGGCGATCGGCTTCTGGACGCGACCGACGATCGTGATCTCGCCTATCTGAAGGACGCCCTGCGTCGGCTTGTTCTGCGCCTCCGCGCTGGGCGCAAGCCCCGCGAGCACCGCAAGCGCCGCCCCGGCCATCGTGATTCGCTTCATGGATCCCTCACTCATAGGTCACCCCCCTTCGTTCACTTCGGGAGCGTCCGAACGATACCCCCGCTCGCGGAAGGGGCCGGCGCGGGCGCGGCGGATCCCGCCGCAGGAGCGGCCTTCGGTGCCGCACTCGCCGACCCCGATGCAGGAGCGGCCTTCGGCGCCGCACCGGCCGATCCCGACGCAGCGGGAGCGGACGGAGGCGGAGCCGCCGCGGCGGTCGCAGCAGCCTGCTTCTTCATCTGCAGCTCGCTCTGCTTTCGCTTCGCCGTACTGAGAAGCTCGTCGACGTCGTCGCCCGGCCCCTTGGTCGTCTTCGCGCCGCGCATCGAACGGTACGTCTCGAGCTCCTGGATCGCCTTGGCGATCTGATCGTCCTGCCCCGACGCCCCGGGGACGGACTGCGAGAAGAGGTAGAGAAGCCCGAGGTCGTAGTGGGCACCCGCGAGGGTCGAATCCATGCGAAGGGCCGTATCGAGCTCGCTCTTGGCGTCGGCCGGGCGACCCAGCAGCCGGTAGCAGTCGCCGAGATCCAGGTGCCCGATAGGGACGTTCGGCGCGTAGCGTATCGCCTTCTCGAGAGGGCCTTGCGCCTCGGTCGCGTTGCCGGCCTCGAGCTTCATCTCGCCGAGATTAATGTACGCCTCGAAGAGATCCGGGCGCCGCGCGATCGCCTGGGCAAAGTCACCGAGCGCCGCCTTTCGCCGGCCCGACTCCCGCTCGATGAGTCCGCGGAGGAGCAGCGCGTCGCCGTTGCCCTTGTCGCGGGGCGGAATCGATCCATCGTCCGCCCCGTCGAGGATGGCCTGGAGGGCGTAGCGCGCGAGGTCCCACTTGTGGCTCCGGTAGAAGTCGCGCGCGATGACGACCATCGCCTCCTTGAAGTCGGGTTGCTTGGTGAGTGCTTGCTGGGCCAGCTGCTGGCAGCCAGGGCTGTCGCCCTCGATCGATTTGACCTCGGCGAGGTACGTGGTGAGCCTCGCGGAGTCGGGGTTCTGCGCCCGCTTGTCCGCGAGGAACTGCTCGGCGTCGGAGCCGCGACCGGTCCTGGCGAGACCCACGGCGTAAGCGCCCATCGCGATCTCGTACTTCGGGCTCGCGGCGTACGCGGAACGATAGGCGTCCAGCGCTCCCTGGGCGTCGCCCAGCCGCTCGAGCACGCAGCCGAGCGAATAGCGGGGCCCGCCCGCCTTGGGTGCGCGGCTCGCGGCGTCCGAGAACGCGGCCTTTGCGCCCGCGAGATCGCCCCCGGCCCAGGCCGTGAAACCCTTGCTGTAAGCGCTCTTCGCGTCCGACGGCATGTCGTCCGCCGCCGCGGCAGGGCCTGCCGAGACGCCGACGACGGGCGCAGCATCGGTTGCGACCGGGGCGGCCACCGTCTCGGCGGTGGCGACGGGTACAGGCGCCGTCTTTGCCGCGGGCGCCGCCCCGCCGCACGCGCCTGTGGCGCTGGCCAGACCGAGTGCGAGCGCCCAGGCCGTGGTGCTTGTGACTCGAGCGGATGCGCGTCGCTCCATGGCGTAGCCCCCTCCCCTCACGGCGCCACCGGCAACGGCGCTGGTTGCCCGCTCGGCGGCGGGGTAGCCACGACGCCCGAGCGCCATTGCAAGAATTCGCCGCTGGCGTAGACGAGCTTGCTGCCCGGGCTCAAGGGGTCTTGCACGGCCTCGACGTACGGCTTCATCTTGTCGTCGCCAAGGTAATCGGTGAAATAAGCGAGCCGCGACACGGCGCTCTGCACGGTGGAGTTCTTCGCGTTGTACTTGCGGGCGATGAGCGCGGCCATGACGTACTCGCGGATCATCTTCTGGTTGCAGACGTCCATGTACTTGTCCTTGGCCTCGCGCCACTTGGCGCGCACCTGGTCCCTCGTATCGTCGATCTGCTGCTGCACCTGGTCGGCCTTGTCGTTCTGACCGGCGCTCTGGAGCTGCTCGACGATCTTCTGCAGCTTGTTGAGGAGCGCGTCCTGCTGCGGGGTGAAGTACTTGGGAACCACTAGATCGAGCCCCGTACGGATCGAGTCGTACAGCGTGCCGACCCGCGCCGTCGCCGCCGACGCCCATTCGAACGAGCCGTACTGCGTCGAGACGTGCTCGAGGAGCGGTCGCCACTTCTTCTCGGCTTCTCCGAGGTCCTTGTCGACCGCGGCGGCGACGTCCTTCACGTTGCCCGTGTAGTGGTGGTGCCCCGTCGCGTAGTCGAACGCGCCGCGGACGTCTTCGTCGACCAGGGTGAAGTCCGCCTCGCCGCCGTAGTCCGAGTACGGCGCGTCGTTGGCGGTGATCTGCGATTGCTTTCCGCCCGAGCTCGTCGTGACGGGATGCGACTTGAAGTACTCCCAGTCCGCGATCGTCGTCTTGAACCAGGTGTGGAAGCCGTTGTCCCCCGCCGCCTGCATCATCTTCGCGATGCGGTAAGCCGATTCGAGCGCGTAGCGCGCTGACTCCGGCCTGTCCTTGCTTGCCCCGTGATACTGCGTGAGCGTCGCGATGGCCTGGTGGCGCGCCGACGAGTTCGCGCCGGAGTCCGGTGCGTTCGGGTTCCACTGGCCGTAGTCGAAGCTGGCCTTGAGGTACTCGGCCTCCGCGCGCTTGTCGCTCGGGAGGCGCATCTTCGAGTCGACCGAGATGTCGTACATCCGGGTCATGTTCGAGCGGTCGCCGAGGTTCGAGTAGAGCGCCATCGCGATGTGCGCCGCGTTCTCGCGGCGCGCGTCGTCGAAGCGCGTGTTGTTCGCGATCTTGCCGAACGACTCCGCCGCCTGCTGGTACTCGAAGAACCCGTAGTACGTCGTGGAGAGCGCGTCGTACGCCATCCCCAGGTACTTGATGCGCTCCTTGTACTCCTCCGGGTTCGGACCCACCTTCGATTTACTCGCCGGATCCGTCCCGCCGCGCTCCAGCCGGTCGAGCAGGTCTTCGCTGCCGTAGCTGCTGATGAAGAGGTTGTAGAGCTTGATCGCCGTCGCGAAGTCGCCGATCTGCTTGTAACAGAAGGCCGAGTTGATCGCGGCGGCGGGGGCGTCCTTGTGGGCCGGGGCGGCCTCCAGGGCGGCGCGGTACATCTGGCCGGCCTTGAGCCAGAGGGCGTCCTGGGCGGCACCGGGCTTGGCGTTCTTGGCTTGCTCGAAGACCTTGTTGGCGTCCTCGAAGGCCGCATTCTGGAGGACGGCGTCGACAAGTCCGCTCTTGGCCTCGACCTTCTCCGCGTCCGTCATCGCGCAAGACTGCTTCTTCTCGGCCTCGGCGAGCTGCCGTGACCGCTCGGCGTCCTTCTGCAGGTTGCTCATCACGAGCAGGCGCTTCCAGGCCTCGTAGCCGAGGGGGCTCTTGCCGCAGCGCTCCTTGTAGATGGGCTCGAACCGCTCGCGGGCTTCCTTGAAGTGGCCGTAGAGGTAGTACTGGTCGGCCGCATAGAAGGCGTATTCCAGCGCGCGATTCTGCTTGTCGCGCTCGGGAGGCACGCGCTGGACGTACTCGTCGCGCGCCTTCATCGACTTCTGGAGAACGTCGGGGATCTCGTCGACGATGACGGTCTGCTCGCCCGTCTTGCCCGAGAGCTTCGGTTCCTTCCGAGGCTCGACGCCCTGCGACCCGCTCGTGTCCTGCCACCGCTGGAACGCGACGTCGCGATCGACGTCCGAGAGGTCGACGACGAAGAGGCCGGCGTTGTCGATGAACTGATCGTCCTCGTCGGAGTCACGGACGTCGATGGCCGCCTGCTCCGCCGTCGCGATCTCCTGCGAAATCGGCGCCGAGAACTGCTTCGGGTCGAACTGATGCAGAGCGACCTCGAGCCTCACCTGGTTGTGGAGCGAGTCCGCGTAGAAGTACCGGCTCTTGTACGCGTCGGAGGCGTTCTCGTCCTGCTTCAGGTACCCGAGCCAGCCGAGCGCCGCGAGCTTGTACTCCTGCAGGGCGTAGTTCGTCAGACGGAGCTTCTCCTTGGGGTCGCCGGTCTGATCGGCCTGTTCGAGCGCCGCCTGGCCGTTGCGCGTATGCGTGATCGCCGCCCCCTTGAGGCCCGTCCGGACGAGCTCCTCCGCGCGCTGGAGAGCGGCGGGGTTGTCCTTGTTCGCGTCGACCCACGGCGTGTCGCCGATGTACTTCGCGAGGGCAGTTCGCGCTTCGAGGACCTTGCGCTCGTACTCGTGCCGCTCGTCGCCGACCTTCGTCTGCTGCGTCAAAAGCTCGTAGACCTCGGCGATCGCGCTCTGGGTCTCGGGGGCCGACGGATCCATCGGCCACTTGGTCAGCATCGTCCCGTAGAGGCTCAGCGCGTTCTTGTACTGGTTGATGGCGCGGAACTCGAGCGCGAGCGCCTTGTAGATCTCGATCGTCCAGGGCCTGTCCTGCGGGATGAGCCTCGGGTCCTGCACGCGATCGATGGCGATCCGCAGCCGCATCTCGGCCTCGGCGGGGCTCTTGGCCGTGTCCAGGATGTCCGGCCGCGCGATGTACGGCTCCTCGGCGGGGGGCCCGGTGAAGTCGAAGTTGTCGAGCGAGCCCGCGATGTACGTGAACGCTTCTTGCCGGAAGTCCGCGCCCGGATCGCCCGTCAGCTTCTCCTGCTCGTCGGTGTAGCTGAGCAGGTGCACGAACTCACGGACCGCGGCCTCGTAGCGCTGCTGCTTGAAGAGCGTCCACGCGTACTTGTAGAGCGCGACGCCGAAGAGCGGCGGCTTCTTGAACTGCATCGAGTGCGTGTAGGCGCTCGCGGCGCGGTTGTAGTCCCACACGGCGTACGGCTCGTACTCGACGACTCCGCCGCGAAGGTCCAGCTGGTCGAACTCCCAGTCGCCGACGCGCCACCAGACCTCGGCGACGTACTTCGGCTCCTGCCCCGCGAGGACGCTGGGCTGGGTGAGAATCTCGCAATCCTGGGGGTAGGGATCGTCGAACGCCGTCTCTGTCTTCGGGCCCTTCTTCAGGGCCTCGGGCCGCGGATACCTCGAACGCCAGCCCTTCCAGAAGGTCTCGTCGTGGTCCTGCGGCATCGCCGCGACCGTGTCGGCGTCGGGGTTCTTCGGGTCGGGCGGAGGGGGGTAGTTGTAGTGGTTGTGGCAAACGAGCGACCGCCACACCTGCTGCGCTTCGTCCACCCGGCGCGAGTCGTTGAGGGCGTGCCCGAGGAAGTAGTAGATCCCCGCGAGCTCGCCATACTTGGGAAATTCGCGGATGACGCGCTTGTAGAGGGCGACCGCCGGCTTCAGCGTGATCGCGAAATCGGTGTTCGGGTCCTCGTCGCCGCGCGCGCGCTCCTCGTAGAGGGCTGCGAGGCGGTACATGGCGTCGGGCGTGGCTTCCGGCTGCGCGTTGGCGCCGCTGTAGCGGTCGACGAAGACCTCCAGCTGCTTTATCGCGTTCTCGCGGGCCTTCTTCAGCTCGTCCTTCTCGATGCCTATTTCGTGATCGAGCCCGCCGAGGATGGCCTTCTTCTTCTCCTCGTAGTGCAGCGTCACGAGCGTCGTGATCGTGTCCTTGTAGTCGCGCGCGCCTCGTTCGTACGCCTCCGCCTCCTGGCGCAAGGCATCGAGGGCGGCCGTCTGCTGAGGAGTGGGAGGAGGCAACGGCGGCGCGTGGGGCCGGAACGTCGGCACCGGTGCCGGCGCGCCCTCAGTCATCGCCGACGACGGGGCGGCGGCATCGGTGCTCGCGGCGGCGCCGGCATCGGACGGAGCGGTGCTCGACGAAGCGGAGCTCGCCGTCGCGGGCGCCTTCTGGACACCGCCGTCGGGGTTTGCCGCTCCGGCGTCGGCCGCGGTCGCGACCGAAGCGATGCTCAGAGCGAGCACTAGCCACATCGAAGTTCGTGTCGCCATCGTGCTGCTCGGTCGATGCGGGCTCATTGTGGCTTTTGTCCCGTCTCGACGCCGTCGTCTCGGACCTCTTTGAGCTCTTCGTCGAGGAGCGTCTCCTGGCGGGCCCGCTCCGACTGCAAGCTCCGCACGCGGTCGAGCTCCTCTTCGCGAACTTCCCAGGCCTGCTCGGTGATGCCCACGTCGGCGCGGAGGACCATCTTGCCGAGCTCGTCGCGGACGAAGCCGAAGTTGCGCTGCGCGACGTGGCCGACGAGGTCCCGCGCCTCGTCGCCGAAGGCGTCGAGCTGCTGCTGGTACTTGGCGACGTTGGCGCGCTCCGCGTCGATCTTCACCTGGAGTTGGCCCGCTCGCGCCGCTACCTGCGCGTCGATCTGCTGACGCGCGGCGGTGATCTGCGCCTCGTACTGCCGCGCCTGAGCGAGGAGAGGAGCAATCTGCCCCGCGAAGCGCCCGGCGCCGCCGCCTGCCGCTCCGCCGGACGCGAGCTGAACCTCTCGATCGAGCGCCTCGCGGAACTCGTCGCGCGCAGCGTCGTCCTTCTGGTAGCGCGCATCACCGAGGCCGATCTGCGCGCGGCCCATGTCGACCTGGCGGCGGACCTCGGTGACTTCATCGCGGTAGCGCTTCAGGTCGTGCTCGTTCGCGTCGAGCTCCGCCTGGAATCGGGCGACCGTGGCGGGATCCCTCGCGACGCCGCTCTGCGGGCCGTCGGTCACCATCCGGCGCAGCCCGTTGACGGTCGCCTGCAGGGAGTCGACCTCCATCAGCCGGCGCGTCAGATCCTGGGACAGGGTGTTCCACTGCGTGACGCCTTGCTGTTCCCTCTTCGCGAAGTCGCCGCCGCTGACGGGGAGCCCCTCGATCGCGGCCATCAGCATGCGTCGCTGGAGGCGAACCTGTCCGATCTCGCCGTTGAGGTCTCCCGGCTCTTCGCCGTCGAGCGCGCGCGCCAGCGTGAGGCGGGCGCGCGATATGCGATTGAGCAGGCCGAGAGCGGCCTGTTCGCCGGCGGCAAGCTCGGGGAACGCCCGCACGCGATTGGACGCCCCGGTGAGCGCCGTGAGCATGTCCACGATCTTCGCCGACTGCCGGAGGAGGGTCTTGCACTCGGCGACGTCATCGATGACGCCGAACGCGAGCGGCCCGTCTTCGGCTTCGCGCGCCCAGCGAATGGCGAGCATGGGGAGCTGGTCGTTCTGGTCGAGGAGGTCCATCTCCTGGTCGGCGAGCTTGTCGTAGTAAACGCTCACGTCCTTGGTCGACCCGAGAAACGAGTCGACCTTTGCGCGCATGGGGTCGTACTGAGCGCGCACGCCCTCGTAGAGCTTGAGGGCTCGATCGAACGAGCCGGAGCGGAGCAGGAGATCGGCGCGAAGGAGCGTCCCCTTCCCGATGTAGGGGCTGTTCGGGTCGCTCAGCATCAGGACCTCGAGCGCCCGCTCGGCGCGGCCCACGTCGCCGAGCCGCACGTACACCCACGCGAGCTCGTACAGCATCGTGTCGAACTCGGCGCTGTCGCGGTTGACCTTGGCGTAGGCCTCGCTCGCCTGCTGGTACTGCTCCATCTCGTAGAACAGCCGCCCGACCGCCATCCACGAGAGGTCGATGACGTGCTGGTGCTCCGGAGTGTCGGGAGGCAACTCGGCGGCCGAACGGAAGATCTCGATGGCCTGCTTGTAGTTCGCGCCGCCGCCCTTCTTGGTCGGATCGACGCCTGTCCGCGCGATCTTCATCGCGACGAGGCCCGAGAAGTATCGCGCCTGGTGGGCGTACGCGCTGCCGGCCCGGACCTGCCCGAAGGCGGTCAGCGCGTCGTTCCACGAGCCCTGCCGGAAGTAGGCCTTCCCCTTCGCGTAGAGGAGCGCGGCGTCGAGCTGGGCGGGGGGAACTTGGTTGAACTTCTCGAAGAGCGGGGCAATCGTCTCGGGGGGGTCGTCGAGGCGCAGGGCGACGTCGACGATCCGCGCGAGCGATCGCCCGAAGTACGTCTGGAAGCGGGGCTCCGCGCTGCGCTCGACCAGCACTCGGTAGTCGCGGCGCGCCGAGAGGTAGTCGTGTGACGCGTAGTAACTCTCCCCGCGAAGCCAGAGGGCATCGGGGTAACTCGTCGTGTTCGGAAACTCCTCGAGGATCTCGCTGAGGACGACGTTCGCGCGGCTGTAGTCCTTCATCCGGTAAAGGAGCTCGCCGTTGGCGAGGCGCTGCTCGGGCGACTGCTGCTCGCTCTTGACCTGCTCGACCGCCGACTGCACCCCAGCCGCCTGGCGACTGACGAACGCGAGGTCGGCCTGGGCGGACGCCACCGCGTCGTCCGAGCCCGCGCGGGCGTCTCTCGCCAGCGCACCCGCGAGGACGGCGCAGCACGCCGCCGTGCCGAGCCGGGCCAGTCTCACTTGCTGCCTCCACCCGCGCCGGTGGGAGGAGCTGGCGCCGCGCCAGCGGATGCGGCGCCCGACGCGCCCAGCGTCAGCGGTTCGATCTTCTCGTGCCAATCGATGGTCGGCCGCTGCTCGAGCGCCGTCGTGACGCCGCCCTTCTCGTAGGCCGTGGCCGAGACGGTCAAGCTCTTGCCCTCGATGGCCGTGAAGGAGTGGCTCGACTTGACCTCGAACTTGTATCCGCGCAGGTACGAGAAGACCCCGTAGCCGTTGCCCTGGAAGGTCAGACCCACCTGGATGGTGTGGTCGCCGGGCGGTACTGAGCCTGTGTAGATGGGGATGTCCTTCTGATCGGCGAGCGCGCCGGAGTCGTCGGTGCGGTTGTACTGAATCTGCCCGTCGAGCACGAAGAGCGCGCGGGTCAGGAGGAAGGCGCTCGACATCTCGTTCTTGAAGTCCACCGAGGCCCGGGAGCCCGCGGTGCCGCCGCCGATGATGGTGTCGCTCAGCAGCGCGAGGCGCGTGTGGCTACGCCGGATCTGGTCCTTCAGCTCGTCGACCCTCTGCTCGAGGTCGCGCAGTTTCACGGCGTAGGTCGCGCCGTTCATCGCCGAATCCGCCGGCTTCGCGCTCATGTCGACCGTGACGGCCGTGGGCGCGGCCGGTGCACTGGCCGTAGGCGGTGCGACCGTGGGGGCGCTGGACGCCGCGGGTGCCGCGCTGGCGGCGCCCTTGTTCTTCGCGCTGGGCTGCGCGCTCGCGGCCAGCGTGTACGCGGCCAGCGGAAGCACCAAGGCCAGACCCATCGTGACTCGGAGTCGCATGCGGATTTCCCTTCTTCGTACCCACGGTCCTACACCTCTCGGGGTGCGGACGACAGGTACCCATACGTCTTACTTGGTGGCCCCGGCAATTTCGGCGCCCCCGAGTCTATGTTCGCTGGCTCGACCTTGGCAACTGGTGGCTTTTGGCACAAAAACGACCAGTTTTCGCCGAGCTAGGCGTCGCCCTCCCCATCTCTGGCCTTCCGGGGCGACAATGAGCGAAGATCGAAGACCCAGCCTCGCGCGTCGGATCTCCTCGAACTCCCGAGGTGCACCTACCCATGCTGGCCGCGCGAAGCCCCTTTTACACCGCCAAGGCGTGTCAGCCTCCCAACCCCCCGAAGCGACCGACGAAGCCCTCATGATCCGCTTCCAGAGCGGCGATCGGTCGGCGTTCGCTGTCCTTCTGCGACGGCATCAGTCGCCGCTGTACAACTTCGCGCTCCGCCACCTGCGCAGCGCCCCCTCGGCCGAGGAGGTGGTGCAGGAGGCGTTCGTCAGGGTGGTGCAGAGCGCCGCCGAGTTCAAACACGAGGCGCGCTTCTCGACCTGGCTCTACACGATCACGCGCAACCTCTGCATCGACCACCTCCGAAAGGGCGCCCTCCGGCGCCACCCGTCCTTGGATGCGCCGAAGCAGGGAGAGCAAGGCGAAGGCCCCACCCTGGGCGAGCAGACCGCCGACCCCCGGCCGAACGTCGAGCGAGCGGCGGCGTCGGGGGAGATCCGCGAACAAGTCCTGGCAGCCGTCGCCGAACTACCCGACGAGCAGCGCGAGGTATTCCTGATGCGAGAGATCTCGAACCTTCCCTTCAAGGAGATTGCCCGGATCGTGGGCGTTCCGGAGAACACGGTGAAGAGCCGCATGCGCTACGCGCTCGAGCGCTTGCAGGTGGCATTGAGCGACTTCGAGGAGTACGCGCGAGCGTTGCGCTGACAACCCATGGACTGCGAGAAGTTCGAAACCGCGATGATGGATGAGCTCTACGGCGAGCTCGACGAGCTGACGAGCGCCGCAGCCGCTCGTCATGTCGCGGGGTGCGCGCGCTGTGGCGCGTTGCTCGGGGGCCTGCGTGCGACGCGGCGCGTGGCGGCCATTGCCCGGGTCGACCCGCCCGCCGGGCTCGAAGAGAGGATCCTGAAGGCGGCGGGACAGGTGACCACCCGGGTTCCGCTCGGGCGGCGCGTCGCGCGATCCGTCTCGATCGCCGGGGACTGGGCGATGAGGCCGCAGACGGCGATGGCGGCGGTCTTCATGGTCATGCTCGGGACGAGCCTTCTGCTCCTCCGTGGCAAGTCATCCCGGGCACCGGCGAGCGCCGAGGTGCGGGTCACCGAGCAGGGCACTCCGGCACCCGCCGCACCGGTGGCGAGTGGCGCGCCGCCAGGCAACGGATCCGAGCTTTACGGAGGTGCGCCGGTCGCACGGCGACCTCCCGAACCGAAGGCCGTGGCCGCGCAGCCCGCGGCGACCGCTGCCCAAGACGTGGCCTCGGACGAGCCCCGTCGCCGGAGCGCGTCGAATGCCCAGGCGCTCGCAAAAGAGGACGACGGGCTGGCCCAGGATCCGAAGGGGGCTCCTGGCGGCTTTGCCGTCGCGCCGCCACCCGCGGGGATGGCCGGTGCCGGGGGCGCGGCATCGAGGGCCTTTGCGGCTCCAGCGGTGGCGGAAGACCAAGCGATCTCGCCGTTCGACGCCGCGCTCAAGCTCTACCAGTCGGCCCGCTACGATCAGGCGTCGCACGCATTCGACGCGCTCTCCGCCGGCGACGCCAGCGCCGACCTGTGGACGGCACGCGCGCTCCGCGAGGGAAAAGGATGCCGCTCGGCGGTCGCTCGCTTCGACAAGGTCGCGCAGCGTGCTTCCGGGACCTCACCGGGGTGGGACGCCTTGCTCGAAGGCGCCCTCTGCTATCGGTCGATCGGCGATTACGGCAACGCGCGCGTTCGCCTGAACGCGCTTCTCCCCGTGGACTCCCACAAAGACCGCGCCCGCGCGGAGATCGATCGGCTGACCCAGATGCAGTCCCAGGGGGGCGGCTTCGCTCAGCCTGCAGCGAAGCCGGCTGCACCCCGATCGCCGCCGGCGGCTGCGGCGCCGAACGCCGGCCCATCGCAATGAGTTGACGGAAGGCCCAGAGTGCGCCACGTCATGCGGAGTGCAAGACGCCGACGCCATCCTCACCGCCTGGTGCGAGAGCGACCGCTCGGGGGCCGTTCTTCCCTCCGATCACCGGATCGTCGACGCGTCGACGTCACTCCGCGCGCTGATCGTCGACCTCGCGCTGTCGGGAGGACTCGACGATGAAATCTACGATGCGTGCGGCGTCCTCGGGCGACTCATCGCGCAGCGCGGGGGCTCGCCCACGCTGGCCTCGTTGACCATCGATCACGCTTGCGACGCCCTCGGCGCTCGCGAGGCTGCCTGGATGGCTCCCGCACGCGCCGCGGTCGCGGAGGGCTTCGCGATGGCGCTGACGGAAGAGGCCAAACGAGAAGCCGCGAAGGGATGGGAGTTCCCCGGGTGCGCGGTGGCCATCGGCGAGAGCGCCCTCGCCTTCGCAGCCGGTCATCCGTCGGACGACGACGAGGTCCTCGCCGAATGGGCCGCCCGCGTGGCGAACGCTGCGGTGCTGAAGGGAGTGCGCCGCGCCATCATCTCGGGCTCCGAGCACCCCCGAGCCGCTTTGGCCGAGGCGCTCTCCATCGTCGGGATCGACGCGCGGCTGGTGTGAAGAATTGAAGTGAGCCGCGAAGCCGCTAAGAGAGCTTCTCTTGGCGCCTTCGCGGCTTAGCGGCTCACCCTCTCTTCCTGAAGCTCTTCAGGAAGGCTCGCGTACGTACGCGATGGTCCGGACGACCTCGACGAGGCGCTCGCGGTCTTCGGGGCGGAGGTTGACGAAACGCAGGCCCATGCCCGGGTTCGGGTTGTCTCCGTTGGGGCGCACAGGGTTGATCCACGCCACCTGACCCTCGAGCTTGAAAGGCTCGTAGCCCGGAGGCGCAAACGTCAGGACCAGTCCGGTCCCGATGGCGAGCGGATCGGTCGTCTTCACGAAGATGCCCATCGCGCTGATGTTTGCGATCGACGCATAGAGGAACGTGTCGTCCGCGACGCAGTCGACCGCCCATTCGACGTCGAAGCGATGAAAGCTGCGTCGCTCGTCGCGAGGCGGCATGGGATCCGGCTCCTCCAGAGCGGCCGCCGAAGTGGTCACGTTCGGCTTCTTTGTCGGTGTCGGCATCCTGGGCCTCCCTTCCCCGGCGTCACTGCACGCGCAGCGCGCCTCCGTTGATCCTGTTGTCACCGTCGCTCGGCCCGCTCTTTACCTTGAGGCGTGTATCGCCAACGAACAAGCCAAAGAAGATCGTGTACGTGCCTGGCGTGAAGTTCGGCTCGAGCTTGAATTCGTGGTCGTCCGCCAGAAGGTCGCCCGTGAGCCAGAGGGACATCGGATACTTGCCGTTCATGGGCTTGTGATCGCCGTTGTGCCGGCGGTGGAAGCCGTCAATGTGGATGAAGGCTTCCCACTCGCTCGTGACCGGCGCAAGCACCCGGTAGTACGTCTTCAGGTGGTAGGTGCGGCCGGGGCTCACGGCGTCGACCAAATGGCCTCGATCGTCGAGGAGATCGATGGAGATGACCTCGAGCTTGTCCTCCATGTTCGCGTCGATCTTGCGCCAGGGGTGCGGGGGCGGCACCGAAAGGACCATCGAGGAGAGGGGGTTTTCGTTCTTCTCGCCGGGTCCCAACGCCGAGGCTGCCAGCAAGATCTGGCTCGAGCGCGCGTCGACGATCGGCAAGTTGGTCCGGGGCTCCGGTGCGTGCTCGCGCCATAGCTGGTTGAGCTTGGGAAGCTCCTCCGCCTTGAGGGCCAGGCACCTGCGCTCGCCGGTATTGGCCCCGGCCGTTAACCACTGGTACGCGCCTGCGGGGTCGTTGAGCGGCTGCGGCTGCCCCCCTGCGTAGTACGCCGACGTGCGGCCCCCCACCCCGAGGAGCGCCAGCGGAGCGCCCGGGCACACGTGCCGGTAGCTCTCGAAGACCTCCTTGGGAGACAGCTGATTCGCCAGCGCAGGGTAGTACCCGAGGCAGAGGATGCATCCGACGACCAGGCCCCCGAGCGCCAGACCCGGCGCGCGATGCCTGAGGACGTCGCCGAGCACGCCCATGGCGAGGAAGAAGGCGACGCCCGAGGTCAACGCCAGGGGCGCGGTGAAGTACCAGTTCCATCCGGCGACGTGGCCCACCAGGAGCACCCCGACCGGCAGGGCGAGGAACATGAGCGGCGCGACGACGAGCAGCGCGACCCACCACTCTTCGCCCTTCGGCTTCGTGTCGGCCGCCGCGGGACGCAGCCTCGCCACCAGCTCCTCGAACGGCTCGAACCCGCGCGTCAGGGTTGCCTGCGACGGCCGCTGCGAGTGCCCGAACGCCCATAGCCAGACGTCGCAGACGAACAGAAGCCCGAAGACCACGCCGAGGGGCACGACCGCCACGGCCCACCAGGCGTAGTTGACCACCACGTCCCGGATCGTCGCGGACATCTGGGGCAGCCAGTGGGCGTGGATCCTCGTGCCGACGAGGACGATGGCCGCCATCACCGACAGCCCGGCGACGATCGCGAAGTACACGAAGACGAGGATCCCGTCGTAGGACTCCCTCAGCGTGCGGAGCAGGCCGGCGTAGCTAGCCGGATCGAAGGGGACTCGCTTCGCGTCGCGCTCCACCCACGTGAGAAATGCGCACAGGCCGAAGCCGCCGAGGACGACCCACCACAGGGTGAGCGCGGTCGCCTTGAAGCCCTCCGGGAAGGTGGCGCCCGTGACCCCGAACGCCTGGTACGCCTTCTCGGGCAGCTCGTGGAAGTCGTGGTGAAGCACCGCCGCGAGGAGGAGCGTCCCGAGCCCCACGGCGATGGAGGCGTTCGCGCCCCTCTCGAAGTCTCTGAGCGCCACGGCGCACGCGGCGGCGCACACCGCGACGCCGCTGAACGCGATGAGGTCCGTGCGGGCGGCGAGGTAGGCGTGCGCCACGAACGCCACGGCGGCCCCGATCAGGATCGCGACACGCCCCAGACTCTCGCGCTCGACGCACGGCGAGGAGTCGCGAGCGGGGGAGAGCAGGAGGCGGCCGAACGCGAACGGCAGAAAGGCGCTCCACGGGGCAAGCGCGTGGCCGATGGTGCCGATATAGAAGTCGAACGTCGGGTACTTGGTCTGGACGTGAAACAGGGTGCCGGCCCACAGGTCGAGGTCTTTCGCCTCGGCGGCGACCGCGCGCACGGCCATCGCGGCGACGCCCACGCCCGCAACGAGGGATATCGCTCCCACGACGTCCCCGACTCGATCCGGCGAGCGATGCCGAGACGAGACTCGCCCGACGCTCCATGCGAGACCCACCGCGAGCAGCGGTACGGCGAGGCCCAGCAATCCTCCCCGGCTCTCGAAGCCCACGAAGAGGCCCACGGCCGCCATCCCCAGCCACGGCGCGCGCGTCTTGAGCGACGTCGCACCGGCGTCGTCGCGATCGAACGCCGCGACCGTCAACCCGCCGAACGACATGGCGAGCCCCGCCATCGTGCAGACGTCGCCCAGCATGGAGCGGGCCTGCACGAAGTAGAGCGGCATGGTGGACAGCACGACCGACGCATAGACGCCGGCCCGGCGATCGAAGAGCCGCGCGACGAACGCGTACGTTGCAAGGACGCCGAGGAGGCCCCAGAGGGCCAGGGGCAGCCGCCCGGCCCACTCGTGCAGACCGAAGAGCTTGAAGCCGAGCGCGATCGACGAGAACGGGAGCTGCGGGCGACCGAGATCGTTGAGGTGCGGCAGCGAATTGTCCGCGCCGTCGAGCGCGAGGTGGCTCGCGTGGAACAGGTTGTACGCGATGCGACGCGCCAGATCGGCGACGTTCAGCTCGTAGGGGTCCCACAGGCCGTTGCGAGTGAGCGGCGGGACGGCGAAGAAGAGCAGCGCGGGGACGGCCGCGGCCACCGCAAGAGGAGCCCATCGGGCAACGCCCGGCGTTTCGCTGGACGGTGCGCCTTCCGCAGGCACCGTTGAAGTCTTCGCGTCGTCGGACATGAGTTCGCCACGCTCGTAAGCTGGGAAGCGCCGCGGACACTACTTCCAAGGCAACGCGCAGCGCAACCGCCGCATGCTACTGAGCTCCCACGATGGGCTCAGTCGATTCGATTCGCGCCGGGAGCGTGGCCCTGGTCGGTCGGCCGAACGTCGGCAAGAGCACGCTGCTCAACGCCCTGCTGGGCGAGCGCATCGCCATCACGAGCCGTCACCCGCAGACGACGCGGGGGGCCGTGCGGGGCGTCCTCACGACGGCGGACACGCAGTACGCCTTCGTCGACACGCCCGGCATGCACGAGCCGCGCAATCGGCTCGGCCACCGGATGAACCTGGCCGCGCGCGGAGCGGCTCGAGACGCGGACGTCGTCGTCCTGCTTGTCGAGGTCCCCCGCGGCACGCAGGACTCGGCCCACAGCGCGGACATCGCCCTGGCCGCGGCGCTGCCCGGCGGGTCCACGGTGCTCGCGATCAACAAGGTCGACCGCCTGAAGGACAAATCGAGGCTCCTGCCTCTCATCGCCTCGCTCGCGGAGGGGCGCGCCTTCGCGGCGACCGTCCCCATCAGCGCGAAGGGCGCCGACGGGCTCCCGCGGCTCCTCGCCGAAGTGCGCGCCCTGCTGCCCGAGCAGCCGTTCCTCTTCGACGCCGAGACGCTGTCCGACCAGCCCATCCGCTTCTTCGTGGCCGAGTTCGTCCGGGAGCAGATCCTCGAGCGCATCTCGCAGGAGGTCCCGCACGGCGTGGCCGTAGTCGTCGATAAGTTCGACGAGAGCGGGAAGGTGCCGCTCATCGAGGCCTCGGTTCACGTCGCGCGCGACGCCCACAAGAAGATCCTGGTCGGCGCCGGCGGCAGCATGATGAAGCAGATCGGAGTGGCAGCTCGCGCCCGGATAGAGCGAATGCTAGGGCGCAAGGTGAACCTCCGCCTCTGGGTGCGCGCCACCCCTGGCTGGATGGATGACGAAACGCGCCTGCGCGAGCTGGGCTACGGCCCGGACGACGGACAAGGATGACCAAGCACCACCCCTCCCCTGCCCGCCGCCTGCTCCCGGGCGGATCGGGCGACACGCCCATCGTGGCCATCGTCGGCCGGCCGAACGTGGGAAAGTCGACGCTCTTCAACCGCCTGGCGAGAGCGCACATCGCGATCGTCCACGACGAACCGGGCGTGACGCGCGACCGCAAGTACGCCGACACGAGCGCGTTCGGCAAGCGGTACACGCTCGTCGACACGGGAGGGTTCGATCCCGAGGACGACGATCCGATGAAGGCGGGCATCGCGCGCCAGGTTCTCGCGGTCGTCCGCGAGGCCGACGCCGTCATCTTCGTGGTCGATGCGACGACGGGACCGACCGAGGCCGATCGCGCGGCGGCGAAGCTCCTCCGCAAGAACGCGAAGGTGGTCTTCTGCGCGGCGAACAAGGCCGACTCTCCGCGCGTGGACGCGGACGCCTACGATCTCTATCGGCTCGGAGTCGAGACGATCTTCCCGGTGAGCGCCCTTCACGGTCGCGGAATCGGGGACCTCGAGGCGGCCCTCGTCGAAGCGCTGCCGGACAGCGAAGAAGAACTTCCGGACGCCGAGAACGCCCCTCCCCGCGTGGCGCTGGTCGGTCGACCGAACGCCGGCAAGAGCAGCCTCCTGAACCGGGTGCTCGGCGAGGACCGCGTGCTGGTGGACGAGCGTCCCGGTACGACGCGCGACGCCATCGACGCCATCGTCGAGCGTGACGGCCATCGCTACGTCTTCATCGACACGGCCGGCATCCGGCGCAAGGCGAAGGTGGCGCGCGAGGAGAGCGCGGTCGAGTCTCTGAGCGTCCTCGCGGCGATCCGCAGCATCGAGCGGGCGCACATCGTCGTGATGGTGTGCGACGCCAAGGAGGGCGTGGCGGAGCAGGACGCGAAGATCCTGGGGCTGGCGGAGGAGCGCGGCCGCGCCATCATCGTAGCGCTGAATAAATGCGATCTGTTGTCCAAGACGGAGCTCGTCAAGGCCGAGGAGAACGCGCGCGAGAAGCTGGCGTTCGTCAGCTACGTGCCGATCGTGCGCACGAGCGCGAAGACGGGGCGCGGCTTGTCGGAGCTCTTCGCGACGATGGGCCGCGTGCAGCAGGCATTCCGCAAGCGAGTCACGACGGGCGAGCTCAATCGGTTCTTCGAGCAGGTCATCGAGACCCGCCCGCCGCCCACGATGGGCGGCCGCGCGCCGCGCATCTACTACGTGACGCAGGCGCAGGTCGCCCCGCCGACGTTCGTGGCGATGACGAGCGTGCCCGATTCGATCCATTTCTCGTACCGGCGCTACGTGACCAACCAGCTCCGCGAACGATTCGCCTTCGAGGGCGTCCCGATACGCGTCCACTACCGCGCGCGCCGGCGTCGAGACGCACCGACGTGAGGAACGATCGCCCGGCGTGGGCGGGGGTTTCTCCGACTCGACTCGGATGAACAAAGCTCGTCGAGTCGGAGAAACCCCCACCCCCACCGGGCTCGGGTCGTTGGGGGTGCGGAGACGGTGGGTCGATAGGGGGTTGTGAACCGCGGAGGCGCCGAGGGCGCGGAGGGCGAGAGAGGTGGGCCGAGCTTGGCCGAGCCCGATGAAGCTTTGCTCCCAATGAGGCTTTGAACCGAGCTCCACTACGAGGAAGCTCTCCACCCCTCCGCGCCCTCGGCGCCTCTGCGGTTCACAACAAAAGAAGTCGAGTAGGACCTGGTGCCAACGAGCGTTGCTGTCGCCGTTGCGCCGCTCCATGAGAGAGACGGTTGCTAACTGGACTCTAGGGCGTCCGGCGCATCTGCTACGCGGTTCCTCGGATCTCGGCGGCCGTCTAGCCCGGTGCGGGTGGTGCTTTCTCCGACTCGACGAGCTTTGTTCATCCGAGGCGAGGCGGAGAAAGCACCACCCGCGCCGGGCGCTCGAGCCGAAGTCTCTCAGGATGACGACGCTCACACCCCGCCGCGCATCATTGTTCCCGCCAGGTCGTTCAACGTGACGAGATCGCGCACGTCCGTCGTGAGCTCCGGCACGCGGACGATGGGGACTTTGCCCTTGGCGCGAGCGTCGAGACCGTGGACGTGAAGGGCGTCGAGCGCGGCGAGGCGGACGGCGTCCGCGTGCGCCTGAACGAGCCGCAAAGGAGCGTCCTCCTCCAGCTCCAGGCCGTGCGATTGGGCAGCCTGCTTCGCGTCCGCCACCGTAGGTGCTGCCTCGGGGCCCGGTGGCGGCAGGCGAAAACGGTTGATGACGAAGGCGCCGCGAGGCATCTCGGCCTGCTCGAGCCGGTCGCTGAAGAAGAGCACCTCCTGGATGCTCATCGGCGCCGGGCTCGTGACCAGGACGAACGACACCTGGGGACTGCGAAGGGCCGCTTCCACGGCCTGCGCCCTTTGCTTGAAGCCGCCGAAGAGGTCATTCAGCTCGGCGATGAACTCGGCCATCTCCGCGAGAAAGCCCCCTCCGGTGATGCGCCCGAGACCCCGGAGGACCAGCGCCGCCGACCGCGCGAGGAGATTCAAGCTGAGCTTGCCGGTCGACTCGAATGCCTGGACGAACCAGCGCATCGTCGACGAATCGAGGGCCTCGACGAGACGCGACGGCGCGTCGAGGAAGTCGAGCGCGTTCGCCGTCGGGGGCGTATCGAGGATGATGAGATCGAACCGCGCGTCCTGCTCTACGGCGACGAGCTTCTCCATCGCCATGTACTCCTGCGTCCCCGCGAGCGACGTGGACACGTACTTGTAGAGCTTGTTGTCCAGAAGCTTTCGCGCGCTCTCGGGGGAGGACGAGTACTTGACGACCAGCTCGTCGAACGTGCGCTTGGTATCGAGCATCATCGCCGTGAGCGACCCCTGCATCGGGATCCCCGCCTTCGCGAAGAGCTCCGGGCCGACCACCTGCTCGTCGCTCGACATTCGCTCGAGGCCCAGCGACTCGGCCAGACGCCGCGCGGGGTCAATCGTCAGGCAGAGGACACGCCGTCCGCGCGAGGCTGCCGCCACGCCGAGCGCCGCCGCCGTCGTCGTCTTGCCCACCCCGCCGGCGCCGACGGCGACGAGCACGCGACGCGACATCACGAGGCGATCGAGCGTCTCGGCGGCGAGGCTCATCCGGGGTCGGCCTCGTCGAATTCGCCGTCGGCGAGGTTGTCGAAGCGGGTGTACTGCGCGTCGAACCGGACGCGGACGATGTCCGTCGGGCCGTTCCTCTGCTTGGCGATGATGAGCTCCGCCATGTTCCGGTCGGCCGTCTCCTTGTTGTAGTAGTCGTCGCGGTAGATAAAGCAGATGTTGTCCGCGTCCTGCTCGATCGCTCCCGACTCGCGCAGGTCCGACAGCTGCGGCCGCTTGCTCTTCTCGCCGCGCGTCTCCACGGCGCGATTGAGCTGGCTGAGGGCGATGACGGGCAGGCTGAGCTCCTTGGCGAGCTGCTTCAGGCCGCGCGAGATTTCGCTTATCTCCTGCTCGCGCGAGGCGGCGTTCTCGCGACCCCTCATGAGCTGCAGGTAGTCGACGACCACGAGGCCGATCCGCTGCTTCTTGTCGCCCGTGGCGGGGTCCACCTTGTCGAACTCCGCCTGCAGCCGCCGCACCTTCGACCGGACCTCGAAAATCGAGAGCGCCGGCGTGTCGTCCACCCACAGGTTCAGGTTCGCCAGGTGCGCGGCCGACTGCGTCAGCTTGGTCCAGTCGCTGGGGGTCAGCATCCCGGTCCGGACGCGGCTGACGTCCACGCGCGCCTCCGAGCAAAGCATGCGGTTGACGATCTGCTCTCGCGGCATCTCCAGCGTGAAGACGACGACGCCGTAGCCGGGCTCCTCCCAGCGATCGTTCGGGTCCCGCGCGTTCTCGAGCTGCTGGGGGCTCGCGACGTTGACGGCCATGTTGACGACGAGAGCAGTCTTGCCCATGCCGGGGCGGGCGGCGACGATCGTCAGCTCGCCGTCGTGCAGACCGCTGGTCATGCGGTCGTAGCGGTCGAACCCCGTCGAGATGCCCGTGATGCGTGCGCCGCGCTCCGTCGCCTTCGTGATGCGCTTGAAGGTCTCCTGCATGACGTCCCGCAGGAGGTGCACGCTGCTCGATTCGCGCGTGCGGGCGATGTCGTAAACGGCTTGCTCGGCGGAATCGATGAACTGCTGCGCCTCGCCGTATCCGGCATACCCCTGGGCCGTCACTCGCTGGCACGCGAGGATGAGCTGACGCACGCGCCACTTCTCGTGAATGGTGCGCCCGTAAGCGACGACATTGGCGACCGCGGGGGCCGCGTTCAGTACCTCGGTCAGGTACGCCATCCCGCCCACCTGGGCGAGCCGCTCGTGGTCACGCAGCCACGTCGCCACCTGCACGACGTCGACCGGTTTGCCGACGGCGCTGAGCTCCAGACTGGCCTCGTAGATGCGCCGGTGAGCCTCCGAGTAGAAGTGCTCGGGACGCAGGAATTCATTGACCTTGTCGAAGGCCAGCGTATCGACCATCACCGCCGAGAGCACCGCCGCCTCGGCGTCGAGGTCGTGCGGAGGCACCCGGCCTTCGATGGCTGCCGGCTCCTGCGATTGCCCACCAAGGAACCGCAGCTTCTCCACAGGCCAGGACCTCCAAACGCCTGCGCCCCGACCTCATCGAGGCCGGGGCGCACTGGGACGAAACCCAATCCCAATCTCTTATGGCACTACTTGGCTACGACTTCTACCTTAAGCGTCGCCACGACGTCCGAGACGAGGGCGACCTTGATCTCGAAAGTGCCCGTGGATTTGATGGGCTCGGGGAGCTCGATCTTCCGCCGATCGACCTCGTGCCCCTGCGCCTTCAGCGCCTGGACGATGTCCTTTGCGGTGACGGAGCCGAAGAGGCGCCCATCGTCACCCGCCTTCTGCGAAATCGTGATGGCGATCGCCGACAGCTTGCCAGCGGCGTCGCGGGCTTCCTTCTTGGCCTTGTCGGCGCGGGCGACGGCAACGGCCTTCTCGTGCTCGATGCGATGAACCGCCGCCGTCGTGGCGGGGACGGCGAGCTGGCGGGGAAGGAGATAGTTTCGCGCGAAGCCGGGGCGCACGCGCACGAGGTCCCCGCTCTGGCCGAGCTTGGCGACGTCTTGGTGGAGAATGACCTGGATATTGGCAGGCATGGCTTCGCTCGCTGCTCGCTGGATGCGAGCGTGGGATCAGTGCGTGATGGTGAAGGGAAGGAGCGCGATGTTGCGCGCCCGCTTGACCGCGAGCTGCACCTTGCGCTGGTGACGCGCGCAGTTGCCGCTGATTCTCCGCGGTACGATCTTGCCGCGCTCGGTGACGAAATACTTGAGCGCCTGCGGGTCTTTGTAGTCGATGACCACGGCCTTGTCGGCGCAGTAGCGGCAGATGCGCTTCTTGCCGCGCCGCCGGCCGATCTCCGCGTTGAGGTCCGGGCCTCGCGTGATGTCCTTGTCGTCGTCCATCATGGCCATGGCTCAGCTCTCCTCTTCGCGTTCGGCCTTGGGGGCCTCGCCTTCCGGCGCCTCGAAGTCGTCGACCTCTTCCATCGGACGCGGAGGCCGCGGCATGTCGGGTCCAGGGTCGATGAGACCCAGCTGCTTCTCGCGCGACTCTTCCTTCTCGTCCTCGGGCGGCAGCTCGAACTTGCCGAGCGTCGTCTCCTCCGGGTCGATCTGCAGAGCGGCCATGTCGACTTCGTCCGCCGACTGCACGGTCATGAACTTGATGACCGCGTCCTGGAGCTTGAGGTTGCGCTCGACCTCGGCGACGAGGCCTCCGCCGCCCACGTACTTGAGGTAGACGTAGACGCCCCTACGCTGCTTGCGGAGCGGATAGGCGAGCCTGCGCCGCCCCCAGGCCTCGACCTTGACGAGCTTGCCATGCTCCCGCTCGAGCGCGTCGCTCACGCGGGCCTGGACGCGCTGGGCGGCCTCCGCGTCCACGTCGGACCGCAGGATGTAGATGGTCTCGTACTCGCTTGCCTGCGCGCGCTTCTGCGGCGGGGGCGACCCGACAGGGGCGGTAACGTTCACTTGGCTTTCCTTCCTGGGCTCGTCCCGGACGGGACGCGGGCCCGTGGGACGTCCTGCCCACGAGCGGAGGCAGGGCTTTAGCACAGAGTCCTAACCGGGCGAAAGGCATACGCGCCGCACGGCAGCGTCAGCGGCGCGAAGGACGTCCGGCAGCTCGGCGCGCTCCACGGGGTCGAAGCCGGAGAGCACCCAGTCCGCGCCGGAACCGCGGAAGCCTGCGGGCGGCTTGCCGATCCCGACTCGCACGCGCGTGAAATCGGGGGTGCCCAGGCACTGGATGATGCTGCGCAGCCCGTTGTGCCCGGCGTGACCTCCGCCCGTCTTCAGGCGCACGTCGCGCCAGGGAATGTCGAGCTCATCGTGAACGACGACGATGCGTTCGGGGGGGACCTTCAGGAACGCCGCCGCGGGCTGAACGCTCTCCCCCGAGAGGTTCATGTACGTCTGCGGCTTGAGCAGCGACACGTCGCAGCGGCCGCTCCCGCTGTGCACCTCGCCGCGCGTCAGCAGTCCTTTGAACTTCTCCCTGAACTCGGGCCAGCCCTCGGCCGCCCGAATCGCGTCGACCAGCATGAAACCGACGTTGTGCCGGTTCCCCTCGTGCTCGCGTCCAGGATTGCCCAGGCCGACGACGAGAAACACGGAAGACTACTTCTTCTTCTCGTCCTTCTTGTCTTCCTTCTTCGCGTCGCCAGCAGGTGCGGCCGCCGCAGCGCCCGCGGCCGCCCCAGGCGCGGCCACCGCGCCCACCGCTGCCACGGCGCCGGGCGCCGGCACTTCTTCGACTTCCTTCTCGGGCGCGACCACGGCGACGAGGGTCTGCTCGGCCGGGAGGCGTACGGTCACGCCATCGGGAAGCTTGAGGTCCTTCGTGGCCACGTGCTCGCCCAGCTCGAGGTGCGTCACGTCCGTCTCGATCTTCACGGGAATGCGGTCCGGCAGGCAGCGCACAGGGACGAGGCGGTGCACGACCCGCAAAACCCCGCCCTTGGCAACGCCCACGGCCTTGCCGATCGGAATGAGGGGGACGTCGACGTCGACCGGCCTGTCGAGTTTGACCTCGACGAAATCGACGTGCTCGAGCGATCGCTGCACGGGGTGCACGGTAAAGTCCCGGATCATCGCCAGGAGGGCCTTCCCGTCGAGGTCGAGCTGGATGACCGTGTTCCTCCCGAGCTCGCTCTTGAGGATCGTGGCGACCTCCTTGGGGGCGACCGCGATGGCCGTGGATGCGAACTCCTTGCCGTACGCGATGGCAGGCACGAAGCCGGAGCGACGCACGCGGCGCGCCTCGGATTTGCCCGCGACGGCGCGGGCCTGGGCCTTGAGGGTCGGCATGTTGGGGGCGGTCATCTTGGGGGCGCGATTCTTAGCAGACAGAAGGTTTCAAGCAAATCGAAGCGCAAGCGCACGCTAATCAGGCAAAAAGGGAGCTCACGCTGTCCGAGCTGTGGATTCGCTTGATGGCCTCGCCGAGGAGTCGCGCGATCGAGACTTGCCGGATCTTGGGGCAAGCCTTCGCGGCGTCGGACAGGGCGATGGTGTCGGTCACCACGACCTCGGTCAGCGGGGAGTCGGCGATCCGCTGGACCGCCGGGCCCGAGAGCACCCCGTGAGAGGCGCAGGCAACGATCTTCCTCGCCCCTTCCTCGGCAAGCGCCCGGGCGGCACCGCAGAGCGTGCCCGCGGTGTCGATGATGTCGTCGATGATGATGCAGTCTTTCCCCTTCACCTCGCCGATGAGGTTCATGACCTCGGACTCGTTGGCCCGCTCGCGACGCTTGTCGATGATGGCGAGGCTCGCGTTGAGCCGCTTCGAGTAAGCCCGGGTGCGCTCCACGCCGCCGGCGTCCGGCGAAACGAAGACCGCCGACGCATCGAAGTTCTTCTTGAGGTAGTCCTCGAGGAAGACGGGCATGGCGTGCAAGTGGTCGAACGGGATGTTGAAGAAGCCCTGGATCTGGCCAGCGTGAAGGTCCACCGAGACCACGCGGTTGACGCCCGACGTCTGCACGAGATCGGCCACGAGCTTCGACGTGATGGGCGTTCGGGGGGCGACCTTCCGGTCCTGCCGCCCGTAGCCGTAATAAGGAATCACCGCGGTGATCGAGCCGGCGGACGCGCGGCGAAGGGCGTCGGCCATGATGAGGAGCTCCATCACGTTGTCGTTCGTGGGGCTGCTCGTCGGCTGGATGACGAACGCGTCGACCCCGCGCACGTTCTCGCCTATTTCGACGAAGCTCTCGCCGTCGCTGAAGCGAGTGACGCGGCACTTACCGATGGGCGTCTCCAGATACTGGCCGATCGCCGCAGCAAGCTGCGGGTTCGCGTTCCCGGAGAAGACGCAGACCTTCTTGAACACGCGCGGAAACCTCCTCCGGGCATGCGGCCTCCGTGCCTCGGGCCGCTGCGAGAATGCTCCCCCCGTAGCCGGGGCGTCACACACTGTCAACCAAGAGGTCATGATAAGGGGCGGGGATGACGCGGTCCGTGCGTGAGATCACCCTCGGGCGGCGCGCGGCCGGCGAGGCGGTCGCCCACGGCCATCCCTGGGTGTGGCGCGAGTCGATCGCCCGAGGACTCGACGGCGCGAGCGCGGGAGAAGAGGTTCAGGTGACGGCACCGGACGGGGCGCTCCTCGGCCGCGGGCTTGCCGACCCCGAGTCGCCCATCGCCGTGCGGATGTGGACGCGAGGATCGGATCCCATCGATCGAAGGCTGCTCTTCGCGCGGACGGAGCGGGCGTGCGCCCTTCGCCGCTGGCTCTTCGAGGACGGGCGGACCGACGCCTACCGCGTCGTGAACGGCGAGGGAGACCGGATGCCGGGACTTGTGGTCGACCGCTACGCCTCGGTGGCCGTCGCGCGCTCGGACGGCGCGGCGATCGCGAAGCGCATCGACGAGCTGGCCGACGCCCTTTGGCCCGCCCTCCAGGCGCTCGGTGTGGGGACGCTCGTTCACCGGACGGGCGCCCGAGGTCAACCGCCGGCTCTCGAGCTGCTCCGCGGCGACCCTCCCCCGTCGACCATCCGGGTCGAGGAGCACGGCGTGCCATTTCTGGTCGACCTCGAGCACGGACAGAAGACGGGAGCGTTCCTCGATCAGCGCGAGAACCGACGTCGCGTCGGCGAGCTAGCGCCGGGAAAGCGCGTGCTCAACCTCTTTTCTTACAGCGGCGGCTTCTCGCTCCATGCGGCGTTGCGTGGAGCCTCCCTGGTCACGAGCGTCGACGTGTCCGCGGCTGCGCACGCCACGGCCCAGGAGAGCTTCCGCGGCGCCGGCGTGAACCCCGCCCTCTACCCGTTCGTGACGGCGGACGTCCGGCAATTCCTCGATGCGGCCCGCGCGAAGAAGGAGACGTGGGACCTGGTCATCAGCGACCCGCCGAGCTTTGCTCCGAGCGAGAAGGCCCTCCCTCGAGCACTCGCGTCCTATCGGGGGCTGCATCGGGCCTGCGCCGGCGTCCTGGCGCCCGGCGGCATCCTTTGCGCCGCTTCCTGCTCGAGCCACGTGGACGCCACCGCGTTCCTCGGCACCCTCGACGACGCTTCGCTCGACGGGCGGCCCCTCACGCTGGTGGAGCTCAGAGGCGCGGGTCCGGATCATCCGACGACCGCCGCGTTTCCCGAGGGCCGCTACCTCAAGTTCGCCGTCCTTGCGTAGCGGTCAGCCGCGCTCGAGATCGTAGAAGAGCGCGGGGCCGCCGCGGACGTGGTGGAGCCCGCATCCCAGAGATTCGAAGTGGCGCGTCAGGGCGCGCCGGTACGCCGCTCGCGTGCGCGGAAATACCCGAACGTCGGTGCGCGTGCGATCGCACACTTCCCGCAGATCGCGAGCGGTTATCGCCTCGAGGTAGAGGAAGCCCTTGCACATGAAGGCCATGTTGGCGATGGCCTTCGCGCACGCGCCGTCGTCCAGATACGGCAGTACCCCCTGGCACACGACTAGATCGTACTTCTCCTTTGCGCGCCACCGGGCGATGTCTCGCCGCTCGTGGCCGTAGGTGGCGCAGGCGTACTCGCTGACGTCGACAGACCGGTACCGGACGTCCTTCATGTGAGCGCGAAACCAGCGGCCCCAGAGCCCCGTCCCGGCCCCGACGTCGAGGACTCGATCGATCGTACCCCCGAACCACTGGACCATTCCCGTGACACCGCGCGCCAGGTGGTCGATCTGCTCGTCGCTGTACACGCGCGACCGGCGCGATTCGTAGTAACGCCGGAAGTAGGAGGCGTCGAAGGCCACGGCCATGGAGCCGCTTCTAGCGCGACCGGCGCGCGAGCGGCAGGGCAATCAGTGCGGGCCCCTGGATCGACGCTGGGCTTCGTCGTCCTCCGCTTCGTCGGCGGCGGCGTCCTCCTCGTCCTCCGCGATCCGGACCTGTCGCTCCTCTCGGTCGGCCTCGACGCGTGTTCGAGGATCCGATTTACTCTCGTCCCGCCCCTCCTCGCGCTCGTCCTCCCTTCGCATCCATCGCCGCGATCGCGACATGCCTTCGACGGCGCGGGTCCCTGCATCGCGCACGGCGTCCGCGGCCGAGACGAGCGCGCGACGCGCAAAGAAGAGCGACAAGATCCGCAGCAGGACGGGCACGACGACCTGCGTGGCGATCGAGACCCAGACGATTCCCAGGGTGAAAGCGATCGTGAACACGAGCTCGAGCGGCCAGTGGACGTGGGGCCGCGAAGCCCTTCGTGGGCGCCGCTCCGCCCGTCTCGCCGCCCTCACCTCCTCGCGCGTGGGGCGCCTGCGGTTTCGGGCGAGGGGATCGATGCGGTGGGCGCGCCTGTCGGGGTCCGGATCGAGCATGGATTCCAGGGCGCGCTGCAGCCGCTCGCTCACCCGCCGGCCCAGGGCACCGCGGACCTGGATGGCAAGCCCCTTGTGAGGCAAGTCTTCCGGCTCCTCCCCCGTCAACATCGCCATCGCCGTCGCCCCGATCGCGTACACGTCCGACGCCGGCAGCGCGCGCCCCTGAAACTGCTCGGGCGCCATGTAGCCGAAGGTCCCGACGACGGTCGATCCGCCTTGACGCAATCGGTCGCGTACGGCGCCGAAGTCCACGAACGCAAACGAACCGTCGGGGCGGCGAATAACGTTACCGGGCTTCAGATCGCGATGGACGACGGGGGGCGAGCGAGAGTGCAGGTAGTCGAGCACCTCGGAGGCGTCGCGCAGAAGACGCGTCACCTCTTCCTCGCCGAAGACGACGCCGCGCTTGCGCAGACTCGCTAGGGTCTCCCCTTCGATCTTCTCCATAACGAGGTAAAGCGCCCCGCCCTCCTCGAAATGGTCGACGTACCGGGGGAGCTTCGGGTGCGACAAAGAGCGCAGGACGCGGGCCTCACGTTCCGCGAGTTCGACGTCCTTCCACCCCTTGGCCCCGCGCACGTCGAACCGCTTGATCGCGACGGGTCTCCCCTCGACCTTGTCCAGGCCATCGAACGTGCGGCCCTGCGAACCCTCGCCGAGGATGCCGAGGCACACGAAGCGACCGTCGCGCAGCGTATCTTCCACCTCAGAACCCGTACGCGGCGCCGATCTCCGGACCGTAGGTGAGGAGGGCCCCATTTCCGAACGCGACGTTCAGGCGGAAAGCCCCCGTGAACGCGGCCTGAGGCAAGAACTGGTACCGGACGCCCCCGCCGAAGAGGACGAACCCGGGGCCGTCCGTGCGCCAAGCGTCGACGGGCTGCTGTCCCTTCGCGTTGTCGAGCGTCACGACCGTTCCAGAGTGACCGTCGAACTCCGCCAGGCCGGCGCCGGCGAAGGCCATCGGCGCGAAGCCGCCGTGCGCCAGCGGGTCGGTGCCGAAGAGATACGTCCCGCGCGCCTCGACGTGCACTCGAAATCCCGCGGCGCGTCCGTCCTTCGATGCGGCGTCCCCCGGGTACGCGTTCATCACGTAGCCCAGTCGTCCACCGACGAGGACGTTGGGCCGCATCGCGTAGTCCGCAGTCAGCATGACCCGTATGTCGCCGCCCTGCAGGCCTCCTCCGACGCGCCCGGCCTGTCCCGGAACGAGCGCGGCGTTCTCGACCGGCCCTGCCGGAAGGCTGCGCGTCGGGAAGTCCAGGCCGTCGGGCGTCGTGCAGTAGAGGGTTGCCGCGTTGGCCGGGACGCCTGCCTGGGTGAGCTTGCAGGCGTCGATGGCCTCGGGCATCGATAGAAAGTCGATCGAGCCCGCCAATCCGACCCAGAGCCGAGCGTACCCTCTCTCCTGTCCGGAGCCCTCCCCTTCGGAGCAGGTGCGCGGCGGCGACTTGCCGGGCAGGTGCGGGGCCTCACCGGAGAGCTCGGCGCGGATCGGCACGCTGTAGGAGTGCTTGGGGTCGCCCGAGCTCGTGCTCGGATCGCCGCCGTCGTCGAAGCCTTGAACCCAGTAGTGCATCGTTCCGGCCGCCACGTCGCCGCACGGGATGAGCCCCTCCCAGCCTCCGTCAGTGGCCGAGAGATCGACGCTCGCCCAGTCCGACATGCGCGCGCCCCTGTACTTGACGACGACGCGCACCGGAGGGGAGTCCCCCGGATATTCCACGTGGATCGGGAGCGGCGTATTGGGCCTCTGCTCGGGCGGAGGGGAGTGAGTGAAATCTCCCGACGGCTGCTCGTCAGCGGGGCCGGCCTTCGCCGCCGATCTTGCCTCTTCCCACGCCGCGTGAAGGTCCGGTGCGTCGTACTTGGCGCTGAGCTCGAGGTCCGGTTCGATCGAGAGCGCCTCGGCGAACGAGTTGGATGCCGCCGCCTTGTCCCCCATCCGAAATTGCATCGTCCCGAGGTCGCGCAAGACGAATGCTTTGGTGGCGCGACTGCAGTGCTTCGGTCCACAGGTGCGCGCCGCCTTGTCGAGGCGAGCGACCGCCGTTGCGTAGTCCGTCGCCGCGAAGTCGGACGCCGCCTTCTTGATCGCGTCCTTCGCCACACCTTCCGCTCCCGCGTCCGCTGCCGTAGGGCGGGGCGCAAGGAGCGAGAGCGTGACGGTCACGGCAGCGGCGAGCCCGCGGGGAAGGAGCCCCCTCACGCGAGCACCCGGAGAGCCTTGGGCACGAGCTCGACGTCGAGAGGCAGGCCGCCGACTGGCTCTCCGTCGACGTCGAGCAAGAAGACGTCGCGGGCGTCCTCGTTCTCGAGCTCGAGCGCGATGCGGTCGCACGCGAAGTGCTCGACCCCCGGCACCGAAAGGTGGGTCCCGTCGTAGATGCGGCGCGAGTAAGCCACGAAAGCCAGCTTGCTCGCCGCGTCCATCGACACCACCTCGAAGCGCCCGTCGTCCGGCGCCGCCATCGGGGCCACGTGCATGCCGGCGCCGAAGTACCGGCCGTTGCAGATCGCGATCATGAACGTCGACACGGTCCGCTCGTGCCGTTCGTCGCGAAGGCCCACGTCGCAGCGGAGTCTCCCTCTCCGGCACGCGGCGAGCGCCCGCAGGCTGGCCCAGTAGTACGCCGCGGCCCCGCCGACCACCTTCGTCGTCGCCGAGACGTAGCGATCGGCCAGACCACTCATTCCCGCCGAGAGGATGTTGACGAACCAACGCCCGCGCGTCGTGCCGTCCGGCGCGCGATAGTGCAGCTTGCCGACGTCGATCAGCCGCTCGCGGCCGGCCGCAATGGCTTCGACGTACGCGTCGAGCCGGTGGGGCATCCCGAGGGTGCGCCGGAAGTCCCCTCCGGTACCCTGCCCGATGTATCCCACCGCCGCGCCGCCACCCGCGTCGAGGACGCCGTTCGCGACCTCGTGCAGCGTCCCGTCGCCCCCGAGCGCAATGACGATCGCCCGCCCCTCGCGCACGGCACTGCAAGCCAGCTCGATCCCGTGCCCCGGCCGCTCCGTCAACGCGACGTCCACGGGACCTATCCGCCGTTCGACGACCGCGCGAACATCCTTGAGAGTGCGTCCCGCGCGGCCGCCACCGGAAAGAGGATTGGCAACGACCAGCGGTGGCAGTCGACTCACGGCACGCACTCTAAGGCGTGCCCGCGCGCCGCGCGCGACAAAGCGCGGACTACTGGACGACGGTCGAGCAGAAGCCGCCGATGCACATGAGCCCAAGGCCCATGCAGCAGTCTGCGGTGGTCGTGCACTTGTTGTCGACGGTGGAGCAGGTCGCCGGCTTGCTGCACGTGCCGTTGGTGCAGTAGCCGCCGCAGCAGTCGATGCCGCTCGTGCACGTGGCCCCGTTGGCGATGCACGGCGCGAGGGCCGCGAACGCTCGAATGTTGCCGCTGGGGGCTTCTTGACCAGGCAGATAGAAGGCGGGGTGGCTCGGGTCGCCGTTGGCCTCGATCGAGATCGCCGAGACCCAGATCTTCTTCGTCTCCGTGTTGAACACCGGGTCCGGGACGGCACCGCTCGAATCGGCCATCACGTTGCCGTACTGACGCCGGCTGGTGAAGAACGCCCAGAAGTAGCCGCCGGCCGCCACCGGGCTGACGGTCGGATAGAAGTTGTAGTGCTCGTCGCGGCCCGGGTAGGGCATGTACGACGTGGCGGGTGAGCCGTGGTACCCGTTGGCTTCGTCCATCGGGACGGCCGTGCCGGTCGCCAGGCTGACGATGTAGAGGTCGCCGTTGTTGATGTCCGTGGCAGCCGCCTGCAGCGGCGGAGCCTTGAGGCTGGCGAAGTTCGACCCGGGGTCCAGGGTCTGCCCGGTCTCGGGGGTGCCGGGGGCGTTCAGCGCGAAGACGACAGAGGCCGAGTCCGGAGTGAAGAACGGCCAGCCCGGGTAACCGGTGGTGCTCTTGTAGATCGACTTCGGGTTCGAGAACGTGTTCGTGGCCGCGTCGAAGTCCTGGACCATGAGCGAATGACCCGTGCCGTTGTCGTAGTCGTTGAAGACGATCTTCGTCCCGTCCGGGGAGAACATCGGCATCATCGCGTACTTTACAGCGAGGCCCGAGACCGTGATCGCCGCTCCGGTCTTCGTGTCGAACATCACATCCGACTTGGGACCGACCATGCCGGGGTTGTTGCCCTGCGCCGCGGGAAAGATGCCTCCGGTCATCTGGCTCTCGCCGCACGCCAGAAGGCGGGACCCGTCCGGATACACGGCGCTGAACCCCCAGTCGTCCATGTCATCCGACGCGAGCGGCACCGGGTTCATCGCGTCGATCGTCGCCCCGTTCGCGAGGCTGAACGACATGCTCCCGGGCGACGTGAGACCGCCCGGATAGAGGTGCTTCTGGGCGACCAGCATCGACCCGTCCGCCGAGAGAGAGTGGCACGAGATGCAGGGGCCGAACGGCGATGTCCCTGTGATCGCAAGCACGAGCGTCGGCGCCGCAGCCCCCGGCTTGACGACCATCACCGCGCCGTTGTTGTTCGCCTGCGGCGACGTGTACGTGTTG